>Ga0209013_10000141_pt1 | contig 56351 bp, 59 predicted proteins | sample Cruoilmetagenom2_FD_187291 | JGI IMG/M metagenome (GOLD analysis project Ga0209013, IMG submission 187291) | Oil polluted marine microbial communities from Coal Oil Point, Santa Barbara, California, USA - Sample 2 (SPAdes) (version 2) | ecosystem: Environmental > Aquatic > Marine > Oil seeps ...
CCCAAATTGCGCCGGAAGAATTCGCCGCTCGATGGCGTTAGGCGGCCGAGATAGCCGTTGACCTGACCGACGAACCAAATCTCGTCCTCACGGGCCGCGAACGGATCGCGCGGACGCCCGTCATAAGGCACCTCCCATTCGCGAATCTCGATGGGATTCTTGCTCTCCGCCGCCGCCGGCAGACCCAGCAGCGAAACGGCAAGCGTGAGCGCACCTGACACGGCAGCGGCAGCTGCACGCAAGGACCATGAGAACATCCGGGCCTCCTTCAAGACCGCTGCCTCCTACGCTCCCACTGACGCCGTCCGGTGATCAGCGCAACAGGAATGACCAGCCAGCCAGCGGTCCAAGCAATAGGTCCGACGAAAGCGAAGCCCGTATTCGTCAGAGCAGTCAACGGCTCTATGACTGCTTGCCGCGCCACGTTGTCTTTGTCGGCGTCGCTCAAGCTGACGCGCGTGAACCCCTTACGCCGCGCGTAGTACCAAGCGCCGATGCCGACAAATCCCGATGCGGCAAGACAGAGGCTCTGCCCGACAGGAGACGACAATGTCATCAACATCGGGTCGGAAACCGCAAAAAAGATAAAGAAGCAAACAAGGATGAGATGCAGCAGCATCAGAAACGTATGCTTTGCATCGCTTCGCTCAAGGGGGCTGAGCAGCGTATTGCTCAAGTTCCACGAAAACAGCGTCAGACCGACGGCAATGATGAGCCTCAACAATTCGGTCCAATGATCGATGAGAAGAGACAGCAGGCCGTAAGGCAAGTTTGCCCAGGCCATGTCTTCCGTTTTCGGCAGGTACATAATGAACTGAACGAAAAGCACTGCGTAGGAAACGTCGAGAAACGTTTCCAACCGTCGCAGTTGCCTCGCTCCCGTATCGCCTTGCGTGTCTTGGCTCATCTGAATTTTCGTTCCCGACCCGAGAAGTTACTGCGAAGTTGACACGTTGGGGAAGGTCGCCCTAGCCCCGTGAACGAACAGGGCGCGCAGCTTGTCCCAAAAATCACCACCGAGCAGGATGAGGCCAAACAGCAATAAGATGTCACCGCCGAGTGCGAACCACACTTCGCGCCCCTCAAGAAGGGGAATCCAGCCTCGTGCGTAAGGTGCAATCCAGCCGAACACGAGCGGAACGACGAAAAAGACGAGCCCAATGTGATAGCGCGTCCGGCTGACCTCCGCCGGCGGGCCATAACGCCGAAGCAATCCCAAGGCCCAGTCCTTGATGTACTCGTATCCGCTCTTTCCCATGACCGCCACGGCGGCGACCAACAAGACTTCGGCCCCGATAAGAATGGCCCCGGAGAGCGAGGCGATAAGCGCGGCGGAAAGCCCAAACATGCTCAACAGAGGAATCGCAATAAGCGGTCCAAGGAGGCTGAGCGCCAACAGAGCGATGCCGAGCGTCAAGCGCCAACCGGGAACCGAGGCTGGAGAAGCTGTCTGTGCCATGTCCGCCATGTCATTCGCGTTGCCCAAAGGTGCCGACAAGATACACCGACCAACGCCGAAAGTCCGCTCAACCGCGCATTGTCACGCATCGCCGGTAGACGGCCGGCGCGCCAAGGCGGTATTCATGACGTCCATGAAGTCTTGCACCTTCTCAGGGTCGAGCGCATCGGAATGGTGCGGCGCGAAGCGTCCTTCATCATTGTCAAAATACTGACCCGATGCGTCTGCGAAGTCGTCCGCCAATGCCGCCCGGGTCAGGATCTCCGCGCCGATGCCGTCGGTGGCGCCTGTGATGAGAATGGTCTTTGGCATGATTGTGTCCGCCTACTCCCCCTCAGAGTCCAAAGGCCCGTCGTCGTCTGCCGAACTAGATCTGGATCAAGGCCAAGGCGTTGGCGTTTGTCTGATAGTGTTGCCCAGTCGATGGACCATCCTCCTGACCAGAGGATGGCGGATCCCCTGGTACCGTGGAGGCCCCTCATGAATCTGAGCACCCGCTATCTCGGACTCGAGCTCAAGCACCCGATCGTCGCCTCGCCGTCGCCGCTGACCCGCGACATGGACGGGATACGCAAGCTCTTGGACGCAGGCGCCGCGGCCATCGTTGTCGCGTCCGTATTCGAGGAGCAGGTCAACGCCGACCGCGGCGTGCTGGACGAACGTTTGGAGACTGTGCGCCAGGCGTCGAAGCAAGGCAGCGTCCCGATCATCGGCAGCCTGAACGGCGAGACCCTGGGCGGGTGGGTGAGCTTTGCCACACAGCTCGAGGAGGCCGGCGCGAGCGCGATCGAGCTCGACCTTTATCGCGTCCCGTCCGATCCCAACGAGACAGGTCAGGCGCTCGAAGAGAGCTATGTCGACATTCTCCGTGCCGTCAAATCCAAGGTGAAGGTGCCGGTGGCCGTCAAGCTCAGCCCCTATTTCAGCGCGCCGGCAAACATGGCAAAGCAGCTCGTGGACGCCGGCGCCGATGGCCTAGTCTTGTTCAACCGGTTCTACGAAGGCGACATCGATTTGACGACGCAGCTCGTGAAGCCGGACTTCCGGCTCAGCACGCCCTATGACAGCCGCCTGCCATTGATGTGGATATCGCTTCTGTCGGGGAGGCTGAATGCGTCGCTCGCCGCGACCTCCGGCGTCTGGACCTATGAAGAGGTCGTGAAAGACCTCCTGGTCGGAGCCGATGCGGTCATGACGACGTCGTCGCTGCTGAAGGACGGCCCGCAGCACCTTGAAACGCTGGTGCGCGGCTTGCGCGAGTGGATGGAAGCCCGCGGGTTCGACTCTCTTGCCGACTTCAAGGGCCGGCTGGCAGCCGCGCATCTTTACGACCCGTCGGCGTTCATGCGCGTCCATTACAGCGACATCCTGACGTCCAGCGGCAAGGATTATGCGTAAAGAAGCGTGCAGGTCACGGCGTGCTCATTCTCATTGGGCCGATGAGGACATCGTGGCCTCCTTCGAGGGGCCTGCAGCGGCAGCCAATCCAGTCTTTAGGTCCAGGAAAGGTTTTGGCTTCAGCATGAATGCGGGCCTCTTGGGATAAGACAGGGCGTTTCGGCCTGTTTTCATCACATCGTCGCCAAGATTTGGCGAAAAGTCGGGGCTACGATCCCTGCCCATCGGGACTTTACAGTGCGCACAACAATCATAAGCATTCTGTGCGGCGCCGTTATCGGCACCGCGCTCAGCGGCCCGGCAATAGCCGGGGAGCAGCTGGTGATGCCCTTCGCCTGCCGCGTCGCAGGCGGACAGATTCTGCTCGCTCCCAGTGAGCCGCGCACTTACCAGATCTACGGCCAACGGGCCCACAAGCGGCTAACCACCTGCTCCCCTTACGATCCGCGGCAGTGCCACACATGGTCCGTCCATCGCTTCGATCTCGACTGCGGCGGCGTCCGGACGAGCTGGCCAGCCGTGGTGGCCGCGCTGTCGCCAATCCTGGCAGACAGCATAGGATATGGCCGTCCGGGCGGACCGCACCCAGCGCCCCCGCGGCCCCACCGCGGGCCCGGCGCCAGCGCCTTTCCCGGCGGCTTCGCGCCCAACCCCATGCGGGTCGCCCGTTTCGAGCACGTTGACCTGGCGCCCGCGGTTGACCTGGCACCCGTGAACGTCCCGATTCCGCTGAAGAAGCCAGCCCCGGCGGAGCCCACCGTTGAGGTTGCCCAGACCGCGCCAAACGTCGAGCCAGTGGCCGAGCCTCCCTCGCTCCCTGACGAAGTGGAGACGCCCCCCGCGAGCGCCCCGGCCGAGGACAATGATGCAGACAAGGCAACGGCCCTTGCGCAGCAGCGCGCATTGCAAGTCGAAGCAGGCCCCGCCGACAGCGACGTGACCGGCGCCCTGCCAAAACCCAAGACAAGCTCGCTATTGCGGGACGCAGGCCTCGTCTTCGTCTTCACGGTCGCCGCCCTGCTCGCTTTGTCCGCCGCGCTCCTTTTGCGACAGCGCGGATTGGCGCTTCTGCCGGCGCGGATCCCGTTGCTGTTACGCGGGCCCAACACACTGCCTGCCCTGCGGCGCGACGCGGTCGCGGAGCACGAGAGCCCGCAGGCGCACGAGCAGCACGAGACAATCGAAGCCCCCGCCGTCCACTTACGGCTATGGGACAAGGATTGGCTGCCGAAGACGAAGGCCGAAGCCCTCAATGTCCTCGGCGTCGACCCGGCCGCGAGCGCCGACAAAATCAAGAGCACCGTCACGCGGCTACGCCGCGCGCTCCACCCCGATCACGCTTTCGACGACGAAGACCGCGACTTGCGCGAACGCCGCCTGAAGCAGATCAACGTGGCCTGGGAAATCGTCTCGGAGAAACGGCGCGCGCCGTGGCTTGCGGTCAAGCCGCAATCCTCCTGGCCCCTGTGGCGCACATAGGCTTACTCGGGCACTCAACTAGGAGCGCTCAAGTCGCGCGAAGCGCGATAGACTCACCCGCCCCCCGCCCCGAACGACAGACGGTGATGGCTGTCCTATTCTCGTGGTTGACTCGGCATGTAGCAAAGCCAGTGTTCCTGGCGTTCCATTGCGGCCCCGACTCAGCGCGCGGGCGACTCGTCTTCTTCCACGTAGACCTCGCTGCCCAGCTCGCGGAATTTGGCGCTCATCTCCGCCATGCCCTGCTTCTTTGCCTGCTCTACCGCTTCGCTACTTGAGAGCATGTTCTTGTCGTTGAGCTTGGCGGCGTAGTCGCGCACTTCGCGCGTGATCTCCATGGAGCAGAATTTCGGTCCGCACATGGAGCAAAAGTGCGCAAGCTTGTGCGCCTCCTTCGGCATGGTCTCGTCGTGATATTCCCTCGCCGTGTCGGGATCGAGCGACAGGTTGAACTGATCCTCCCAGCGGAAGCCGAAGCGTGCTTCTGAGATGGCGTCGTCGCGGGCTTGCGCGGCCGGGTGCCCCTTGGCGAGGTCGGCGGCGTGCGCCGCGATCTTGTAGGCGATGACGCCTTGCTTCACGTCGTCACGATCCGGGAGGCCAAGGTGCTCCTTCGGCGTGACGTAGCAAAGCATCGCCGTGCCGAACCAGCCGATCATGCCGGCGCCAATCGCCGACGTGATGTGGTCGTAGGCCGGCGCGATGTCGGTGACCAAAGGCCCGAGCGTATAGAACGGCGCCTCGCCGCATTCCTTCAGCTGCTTCTCCACATTGACCTTGACCTTGTGCATCGGGACATGGCCCGGCCCTTCGATCATCACCTGGCAGCCGCGATCCCAAGCGACGCGTGTGAGTTCGCCCAGCGTCTCCAACTCGGCGAACTGTGCGCGGTCATTGGCATCGGCAATGGAGCCCGGCCGCAAGCCATCGCCGAGGCTGAACGACACGTCGTATTTCCGCATGATCTCGCAAATGTCGGCGAAGCGCTCGTAGAGGAAGCTCTCTCTGTGATGCGCCAGGCACCACTTGGCCATGATCGAGCCGCCGCGTGACACGATGCCGGTGACGCGATCCGCCGTGAGATGGATATAGCCGAGGCGCACGCCCGCATGGATCGTGAAGTAGTCGACGCCCTGCTCGCATTGCTCGATCAGCGTGTCCTTGTAGACCTCCCAGTCGAGCTTGACGGGATCGCCGTCCACCTTCTCCAGCGCCTGGTAGATCGGCACGGTCCCAATCGGAACTGGCGCATTGCGAATGATCCATTCCCGCGTCGTGTGAATGTTGCGGCCGGTTGAGAGATCCATGACCGTGTCGGCGCCCCAGCGGATCGCCCACACCATCTTCTCCACTTCTTCTTCGACCGAAGACGTCACGGCGGAGTTGCCGATATTGGCGTTGATCTTGGTCAGAAAGTTGCGGCCGATGATCATCGGCTCGGACTCGGGGTGATTGATGTTGGCCGGGATGATGGCCCGGCCGCGCGCCACCTCATCGCGCACGAAGTCTGGCGTGACGAACGCGGGGATAGAGGCGCCGAAATCCTCGCCGTCGTCGCGGCGTTCTTGCGCTTCGTCTGCCGCCTGTTGGCGCCCGATGTTTTCGCGATGCGCGATATAGACCATCTCGTCCGTGACGATCCCTGCGCGCGCGAGCTCGAGTTGCGTGACAGGCCTGCCTTCAAGCCCGCGCAAGGGTGCGCGCGTGGCTTGAAAGCTTTCCGCCAAATGCGCCGCGCCGACGTTCCCATTGTCTTCGGGCTTGATCGCGCGGCCTTCATACGTCTCGACACCGCCGCGGGCTTCGATCCATGAGCTACGCAACGGATCGAGACCGCGCTTCACGTCGATCGCGGCGTCGCTGTCGGTGTACGGGCCCGACGAGTCGTAGACATTAAAGGTGTCGCCATTCGTGAGTTCGATCTCACGCAACGGCACGCGCACCGCCTCATGCCCGCCCGGCGACGAATAGACTTTGCAGCTGCCGGTCAGCGGGCCTGTGGTGACGTTGAGCGTTGTCTCGCCGCGAAGCGACTTGTCATGCACATTCATGTCGTTGGTCTCACGCGAAATAGCCGAAATAGAGAAGCACTACGGCAATGACGAGCCAGACCAAGCTGCCGATGGTCATGGCCATGGGCTTGTCGATCATCGCCGCGCCCATCTTCTTGACCGCGCTGGGGCAAAGGATGCGGATCGCGCCGCCGATCGTCGCCATCCAACCCAACAGCGTGACGATCACGCGCCAATCGGCAACCCACACATTGTGATAGAGCACCATCGCAAGGCCGGCCAACATGACGAGCACGCCGGAGATGTAGATCAACGGCGGGCTGTCCAGAAAGTCCTTTGCCATGGCCCGCTGGCCTTCGCGGTTGATGATCATGCTGACGGCGGCGGCCAGCATGACCGGGCCGATGAGTTGCGCAAGAAAGATGGATGTCTGCATGGCTGTGTCCTGTCCCTTCGCCGGTATGAGCCGGATCAGGTTCTAAGGGTCTTCGCTCCGGCCCAGTGAAAACACGAGCAACGAACTCTCAGCCCCTCCCCGGGGCTCCCCTCGGAACGGGATCACTGTAGCGCCTTGCGCCGTGCTCCGAAAGGGCAAGCACGCGCCAATCCGCTGCAACGCGCGCACGCCACAGCCCGGAGACATGCGTCCCCGGGGATCAAGCCATGGATAAAACAGCGGCTGCGGCTACCAGCAGACCCTGGCGCCCGTCGAACACACCGTCGGCGACACCACACCCGACCAGCAGACAGTGTGCGTCTTCGACGTCACCACATCCGGTTTCTGGTAGAGATCCGGCGAAACGCTGCTGCGCCAATACGGCTGAGGCTTCGGCCGCATGGGGCTGATTCTCACGTTGCGAATGCGCTTCGAAGCCTTGAACTCCTGAACCGCCGTCGCGAGCGCATTCTGGGAACGGCTGACCGCCGTTGTCTTATTCACCCCGTCCGCGGTCCCGTTCAACCCAACGCAGCCAGCTTCCGCCGTGGTGCTCTGGCCTAAGCAAAATCCAGCCGCGATCACTGCCAGCGCAAAGGCACGCCAATTCGACTTCATCGAAGCCTCCCTAAACCAAGCTAAGATTGGCTGGATTATCGCGGGGCGTGGGCGCGGTTTCCAGCGTCTTACACCATCCTGCAACGCGTTCGGCGAATTCTGTTACCTTTGTGCCACAGTGCGAGGCGATTTCGACGCCGCTTGCGGCCGCGCACGCGGGAGGGAGGGGAAATGACAGCGAAACTGGTGCTCGTCACTGGCGCCTCCAGCGGCATCGGCGAGGCCACGGCAAAGCGCTATGGGGCCGCAGGCGCCCATGTCCTCCTGATCGCCCGCAATGCGGAGCGCCTTTATGGGGTAGCCCATGCGATCCGTGAGGCGGGCGGTACGGCAACGGCCTTCCCCTTGGACCTGGCCGGCTCGGAGGCCACGAAAAAGGTCGCCGCCCGCATCGAGGCCGAGATCGGCACGCCCGACGTTCTCATCAATAACGCCGGCGCCGGCCGCTGGCTGCCGCTCATCGAAACTAAAGCCGAAGATGCCCGCGCCATGATCGACGTGCCGTATCTGGCGGCCTTCAACCTCACACGGGCCTTCGCACCGGCCATGATCGCGCGCGGCACGGGCTCCCTCGTCTTCGTCACCTCGCCGGCCGCCTATCTCGCCTGGCCTAACGCCTCTGCCTATATCGCCGCCCGCCGGGCCGTGGCGGGCCTCGCCGAAGCCCTGCAAAGCGAACTGAAGCCGACGGGCGTCTCCGTGACCCTGGTCGTGCTGGGGTCCGTCCATACGCCCTATTGGCAGCACAACCCTGGGAGCCTCCAGAATGTGCCCGAGGACCCGCCCTTCGTCCGGGCCCTGACCGCGGACGAAGCCGCCAAGGCCATCGTCCAAGGCGCCGCGCGGAAAAAGAAATTCGTCATCAAGCCGGGCATCTACCGGGCGCTGTTTGTACTGGGCGCGCTCTTTCCGAAGACCGTGGCGAGCCAACTTCGTCGTGCCGCCAAGAGGGGACGCGCCACCAAGCCCTAGCGGCGGAACAGGCCGAGCCGATGAAGCTCAGTCGATGCGGACGCCAAGATTGCACTGCCGCGCGGTCTTGTTCCAGAAGGTGCTGCCCTGCCCCTTTTGGTCGACCTTGGTTTGGCTGTTGACGTCGCGGGAAACGATGTAGTTCCGGAGCGCAGCCAAGCCGCTGGACGACAAGCGCATGCGCCGTAATGCACAACAATTGGCGGCGATCTCGTTGTGGTAACCGAGATGGTGACAGCACTCGTGGGCCCGGACGAAGCGCTTGAAGTGGGCGGGCGCGCTGCTGTAGCGGCGATAGTAGAAGATCTGCGGCCGACCGGTGCTCGCATCGTGCGTCGCTTGCGCGAAGTATCGCTTCGGATGACTGCTGCCGCGATAGATTTCATGCACGGCTTGGCGCTGCTTGGTCTTGGCGTTGGTGCCGTAGCAGGCCGCCACGGCCGGTGCACATACGAACACCGACAAACAGAAGGTCGCCAAAACGGCCAGGCCAATGCGCATGGATCGCTACTCCCTGGCGAAACATAATCCGCCACGCAGGGCCGGACCACAGTGGCAGATCAATATTACTTAACGATGTTCTTCCACGCTCGCCGCGATCAACCCTCTATTGAAGACGCGCAGTGCACGGGCCTGCGTGGCGAAGCCGACAATCCGGCTCCGGTCGCCGGGCTCCACGACGGGCAATCGCTCGGCGCCCATCGTATCGAACGCCCGCAAGGCCGTTTCCAACGTCTCGTTGGATTGCAGCGCCCGTTCGCGTTCTCCCTCCGGCAGGACGGTGGGATCGCCGTCTTTCAGCGGCCACATGAAGTCAGCGACGCGAATATCCTTCATCACCGTGCGATGCGGCCCCTCGTGCAGGACGATGCCGCGCGATTCCAGTTGCGCCTGGAAGAACGAACGGCCGAGGATCGCCTGGTTGATGCCGTTCGCGATGGCCACGGTAAGCAACAGAGCGAGGCTCAACTCGAAGCCGCCGGTCAACTCGAACACCATCACCGTGGTGGAGATTGGCGCGCCGAGCACGGCGGCCGCCACCGCGCCCATGCCGAGAATGGCGTAGAGGCCTTCGCTCGAGCCCACTTCAGGGAAAATGCCGCCGGCAATGAGCCCGAACGCGCCGCCCGTCATCGCCCCGAGATAAAGCGCAGGCGAGAAGACGCCGCCCCCGAAGCGCGACGAAAGCGCGATCGCCGTGGCAATCGTTTTGACCGCAATGAGGATGATCATCACGTGGATCGCAAGCTGTCCCTTCAGCGCCGCGTCCGTGGTGTCGTAGCCGACGCCCAGCACTTCCGGAAACCAGATGGCCATGATGCCAATAAGCAGGCCGCCAACCATGGGCCGGGAGACAAGCGGCATTTTGACTTGGCGCGCGAGCCAGTCCACCGAGAGGATGGTCAGCTGGAAGATAACCGCCACGGCCGCCGCCACGATGCCGAGTAGCACGAAGGCCGGCACTTCGAGATAGGACACGATGCGGTAGCTCGGAACGACGAATGCCGCCACGTCGCCGAACCAGGCCTGGGAAATGATTGTCGCCACCACCGACGACAGCACCAGCGGCACGAAGGTGGTAATCGAAAAATGACCGAGGATGACCTCTTGGGCGAACAGCACGCCGGCGATGGGCGCATTGAACGAAGCGGCGACGGCGCCGGCGGCGCCTGACGCCAGCAGCGTACGCCGCGAGGCATTGGGCAGATTGAAGTGCGTGGAGCCGCAGGCGGCAAGCGCCGCACCAAGATGGACGATCGGGCCCTCGCGGCCCGCACTTGCGCCTGCGCCCAGCGACAACGCACTTGTGAGCGCGCTGAGCAGGCCTTGCCCGAACTTCATGCCCCGCCCCGCATTGACTCGCGCCTCCATGACGTCGGGCACGGCGTCCGTGCGACGCGCGGTCAACACGTAGCGCAGCAAGAGTCCGACCAGGAGCCCCCCGATCGCGGGTGCAAGCATGATCACCCACCACGGCTGCGCGCGGGCGGCCATGGCCACATTCTCCGACATGGTGCCCAGCCACGGCCACTGGAAGACGCCGATGGCAAGGCGGAAGAGAATCGCGGCGACGCCCGTGGCAAGCCCGATCAGCGGCGCCAAGAGCCAAACCGTCGGCTGCCGGCTTTCCCGGAAGTGCTTGAGATTCGGAATGGTCCAACGTCTGGCCGTAGCCAGAAGTCTTGCTCGTCTCAGCGCCATGCAATGGGTTTAAAGACGAGAACGAGTCGGCTCAAGCATTAGAGACTTTGCGCGCGGGCAATCGCTGTTAGGAACTTGCGGGCTTGCTCACAGCCTTTGGCATCTTCTCAGGCATCTCGGCATAGGCCGGGAGCTCTGGATCCAGATGCCGCCACGACGGCGCGCGGCTCGCAAAGACGATGACCTGCGGCTTGGCGATCTCCAGATCATCGAGACTGGAAGCGCGCACGAACACGAGGCCCTTCATGGCCGAGTTCCGCGAATAGATCGGCGCGCCGCATTCGGGGCAGAAACCGCGGCCAACGATATTGCCGCTATTGGCGGGATGATCGAAGAACTTGAGAGTGCCCGTGACGGTGAACGCGTCTTCGGGGATCGCGATATGGGTGGCGTGGTCGGTGCCGCTCGTCTTGCGGCAGTCGATACAATGACACTGCCCGATGAACTGCGGATCCACCGAACTCTCATAGTGGACCGCACCGCACAAGCACTTGCCGGAAAACCCTTCAGCCATCACCCCCTCCATGAACTGCCAACCCCCACGATGGATACTAGCCTAGGATTGCTACTTGCATATTGCAAGTAACAAGTGACACAATGGGGCAAATGAATCGCGACCCCCGATCTCCCTGCCCCATCGCCACAACGCTGGATATCGTCGGCGACCGCTGGACGCTGGTCGTCGTGCGCGACCTGCTGACAGGCAAGAAACGCTTCTCGGAATTCCTCGATTCTCCCGAAGGGATTGCCACCAACGTGCTGAGCGACCGGCTGGCGCTGATCGAGCAAGCCGGCCTCGTCACCAAGGCGCCCTATCAGCTCCGGCCCAAGCGTTTCGAGTACACGCTGACGACAAAGGGTGAAGATTTGCTGCCCACGCTTCAGGAGATGAGCCGCTGGGCCAATCGCCATATTCCGGGCACCTGGACGCCGCCCGAGAGCTTCATGGCCAAGAAAATCCCCTGATTTACAGAGATTTCATACCTTGCTGCATCGCAGCATTTTACCCTTGATTTTATTGTGCAGTGCAATATATATCCTCCCGTGAGCATGAGAAACGCTAATGGAGAGAGGATTTCCGAGATGTTTGAACCGTTCGACAAAGCCACCAAGGACTTCCAGAAGCTGGGCAAGGATAACACCGACGCCATCGCGCGCTCCTATGCCGAGCTCAACAAGGGGTTCCAGACCATCGGCACCCGCCTGACCGACTATTCGAAGCAGGCGTTCGAAGACGCCACCGCCACTTTCGAGAAGCTCGTCGGCTCCAAGTCCCTCGAGCAGGCCGTCGAGATCCAGTCGCAATACGCCAAGAAGGCTTACGACACCTGGGTCGCCGAAGCCTCGAAGATCGGCGAGATGTATGCGTCCGTTGCCCGCAACGCCTATAAGCCCGTGGCGAACGCTCCGAAGGTCACCACCACCGAGTAAGCGCCGCGTTCTTCGCGCAACGTACAAAAGACCCGGAAGTCTGCCTTCCGGGTTTTTTCATGTCTTCAAGCCAGGGGGCACGCAAAGGGTGCGCGCAAGGACGCGCCACTTAGGAAGCAAGTTTGAGCTTTTCGTCTTCCCGCTCTTCGGCGCTCTCGCCCATGGTCCGCATCTCGGGTTTCGGTCCGGCGCAAGCGCCGAACTTCTTGAGCAGCCGTCGCATATAGCGGCGGAAGCGTAAGTGATGGATCTCGAAGCGGTGCCACGGCGTGTCTTTGGTCTTGATGCCGTGGCCGATATCAGGCTTGGCGTGTGACTTCAGCTTGCGGAACCAGTCGGCGCGAGCCTTGTCCTCGTCTTGCGCCACGATGAAAGCGGCGATGAGCCGGGCCTGAAAATCGGCGATCTGCCAGACGCCGCCTTCGGCCGGCTCGAACAAGCCGCACGCGAAGAAATCGTCCCACTCCCGATGGAAGGTGTTGATGAACAGCTTCGGCCATCCCTTCTCGTCGAGCACGTAGGAATCGTCCATGAAGGGGAAGCTGACGCGAAACCCCGTCGCCCAGACCAGCAGATCGATCTCCTCGGAGCTGTCGTCCTCGAAATACACGCGCTTGCCCTCGAGCCGCTTGATGCCGGGCTTCGTCGTGACGCGACCATGCACGATATGATCGAGATAGGTCGTGCAGGCGGTGGGGTGGGCTTCGAACAGGCTGTGATCCGGGTCCGGCAGACCGAAACGGTGGTGTGATCCGATCAATATCTTCATGCCGAGCTTGTAGAGCCAATACATGACGGGCCGCGGCAGCGGCACGTGGCTCAGCTTGTCGATCACCGAGTCGGTGGGTTTCCCGAACAGCAGCTTCGGGAAGAAGTAATAGCTCCGGCGCATGGAGTGGATCGCCGCGTTGCCGTCGTGCGCCGCGTCATCCAGAATGTCCACGGCCGAATTGCCGGCGCCGACCACGAGTACGCGCTTGTCCTTGAGTTGCGCCTTCGACTTCAGGTCGTGCGAGTGCAGCATCTCGCCGTCGAACGTTCCGGGGTAGTCGGGCGTGAAGGCATGCCAATGGTGGCCGTTGGCCACCACCACCCCGCCATAGATCCGGGGCTTGTCTTCTCCTTGGAGCGTGACGCGCCAGCCGTCATCCGCCCGCTCAACCGAAGCCACGCGGGTATTGAAGGTGATGTGCTCGTAGAGCCCGAACTCTGTGGCATAAGCACGCAAGTACGCCTGGGCTTGCGACGCACTGAGATAGTGCGGCATCTCGTCCGGAAGCTTGAAGTCTGGATAGCGTGACAGCTTCTTGGACGAATTTAGGTAGGTCGACCCATAGACCGCATGGGGACTGCGCGGGTTCCAAATGCCACCGACATCGCCTTCCGCCTCGAAGCAATCGAAGGGAATCCCCCGCTCCGCGAAGGTTTTGGCCACGGGCAGGCCGCAGGCCCCGGCCCCTATGATGCAGTAGCGCTTCACAGCCTCGATTCTAGACCTCCGGCGCGAAAATCCTACACCGCAAATAGCCGCCAATTACGGCAGACCTAAGCACTCACCCGGCCCCCCTTCAACCCATAGCATCCCCGCCATACCTCATTGATCTGCCTCAAGTTCACCAAGGCCGAACGCGATCTCAATGGGTCTCGGCGGCACACCGCTTCGAGCCTGGATTCGCGGGCTCAATTCGTTATGGTCTGTCGCCGCGACATCGAGGGAGATTCATGGACACCCAGCAGGACGTCACCGTCAAGAGTTGGGACGGCACCTGGACCTATCACCCACGGGTGAGGGTAACGCCAGAGAGCGTCGACGACCTCGTCGAAATCATGACCGACACGGTGCGGTTCCCGACCCCCGTGCGGCCGGCGGGCTCCATGCATTCCACCGCGCGCATGAACGGCGACGACGAAGGCGGCACGATGGTCGACATGAAGGCCATGAACCGCATCCTGCATTTCAGCGAAGACACGGTCACGGTGGAGCCCGGCGTGACTCACAACGAGCTCACCCGCGCGCTGAAGGCCCGAGGGCTCCAGCCCTATATCACCACCGAGATCGGCAATACGACGATCGCCGCCTTTGCCTGCGCCGCCACCAAAGACAGCTCTTTCCCCGGCGGCTTCGGTCAGGTGAGCTCCTACGTCACTGCGGTGCGTCTCGTCACACCGCAAGGTGAAATCCGCGAAATCTCCGAAGCCAACAACCCGAAAGAGATGCAGCTCCTCCGCTCTAGCTACGGGCTGTTCGGACTCATTTTCGAGGTCACTATCAAGGTCCGGCCGACAACCGCGATGTCGATGCGGCACTACTCGATGACTTTGGAGAGCTTCCGCAAGTTCTTCCCCGTCTACAAGGCGCGCGGCTACGCCGTGATGTACTACATCTTTCCCTACGCCAAGCGCGTGGTCGTCGAGTTGCGCAAAGACAATCCCGAAGTGGAACCGAAGTCGCGGCTGCAATGGGCCTATCGCAACCGGTTCTGGCGCAAATACGCCCCGGCGGTGACGCTATGGATCGACAAGAACGTCACGAATCGGAAATGGCACGCGCGCGCGCAGGACTTCTTCTTCTACACCCTGCGTCAGCTGATGGTGTGGTTCGTGCGCTCCGAGCGCAGTTGGCCGCACGCACAGATCATCAACTACCCGCGCAATCCCGGCGAGACGAAATACCTCTTCAGCATGTGGTCGTTTCGCGAGGAGAATTTCTTCGACATCCTGGAAGACTATTGCGATTTCTGCATCTTCCATGAGTCACAGACCGGGTTCCGCTGCAACCTGCCGAGCGTCGGCTACGCCATCTGCCGGGACTGCGAAGCGCTGCTGTCCTACACGTGGGAAGGCCCCGGCATGAGTATCGATCCGGCCTCGACCGGTGGCCCGGAATGGGAGGAATTCCTCCTCAGCTACAACGCGTTTTGCAGCGAGCGTGGCGGCACGCCGCTGTTCAACCAGACGCCGTTCCTGAACCGCGAAATGGCGCGCCGCGCCTTCGGGCCGCGCCTTCAGCAGTTCGCCGCGCGCCGGCAGGAACTCGACCCTGACGGCCGTCTTCTCGACCAACATTTCCGCGAACTGCTATCGTAAGCATGGAACACATCAAGATTGCCGGATTGCCTTTCGAGGCCTCGCGCATCGCGCTGGGCACCTGGGCGATCGGCGGCTGGATGTGGGGCGGCACCGACGAACGGGACGCCATCGACACTATCCATCGCGCACTCGATCTCGGCATCAATCTCATCGACACCGCCCCCGTCTACGGGTTCGGCCAGTCCGAAGAGATCGTGGGCAAGGCGCTAGAGGGGCGCCGGGACAAAGTGCTGATCGCCACCAAGGCGGGGCTCGATTGGAGCGGCGAGGGGATCGTGCGCAACTCGGCGCGGGCGCGCCTGCGCCAAGAGCTGGAAGACTCGCTGCGGCGGCTCAAGACGGACATCGTCGACGTCTATCAAATTCACTGGCCCGACGAGGGGACGGATTTCGCGGAAACCGCAAGGACGCTCGAAGGATTACGCCGCGAGGGGAAGATCCGCGCCATCGGCGTCAGCAACTTCTCGCCCGAACAGATGGAGCGCTTTAAGAGCGAGGTGCCCCTTGCCACGGTGCAGCCGCCCTACAATCTGTTCGAGCGCGAGATCGAGGACTATGTTCTCCCCTACGCCAAGGCACACCACATCGTGGTGCTGGCCTATGGCGCGCTGTGCCGCGGACTTCTGACGGGAAAGATCACCGCCGACACGACGTTCAAGGGCGACGATCTGCGCAATATCGATCCGAAGTTCAAACCGGACCGCCGCGGACAATATCTTGCCGCCGTCGACAAACTCTCTGCGCTGGCCAAGGCACGATTCGGCAAACCGGTCGTGGCGCTCGCCGCGCGCTGGATCCTCGATCAGGGCGATACCATCGCCTTATGGGGCGCGCGGAAACCCTTGCAACTCGATGCGATCGGGGACGTGATGGGCTGGCATATCGATGCTCGCACCATGACGGAGATCGACAAGATTCTTGCCGAGACGGTGACGAACCCGGTGGGGCCTGAGTTCATGGCCCCGCCCCGCACGAACGTGGCGTGAACCGCTACGCGCCCGTCGCCTTGATGAACCAGCGGACGACGGGGAAGGACGCAAAGCGCGGCATATCGCGTACGGTCTTCAAGAAGCCTTCGACCTGAATCGGGAAGGCGATTTCGTAGGGCCGCTTCGGCAGCTTTGCGAGAATCTTGCGGGCGCAGCGCTCCTTCTTCATCACGAAGAGCTTCTTCTTCGGATCGTAGGCGGCATTCAGCGGTGTATCGACGAAGCCCGGACTGATAAGCGTCAGGTCGACGTCGGTGCCCCGGAGTTCCAGTTTCAGGCTCTCGGCGAGATTGATCACCGCCGCCTTGCTGGCGCCATAGCTGCCATTGCCGGGCCAGCCCGCATAGCCGAACAGCGAACCCATAATGGCCAGATGGCCGGCGCGCCGCTCCAGCATATTCGGCAAGACGGCGGCGACGCCGTTGATCACGCCGTCGACGTTGAGCGCCATGGTCTTTCGGAAACCGTCGAGATCGATGTTTCGGATGTCGAAAGGCACATACATCCCTGCGCCGAATAGCGCGAGATCGATCTGCCCGAGCTCCGCCTCGACCTTCGCCGCGCAAGTCTTGAGTTCGTCAGGCTTCAGCACGTCGGCGGGAAACGCCGCGATGTTGGGGCTCGAAGCCGCCAGCGCATCAAGCCGCTCGCTCGGCCGCGCCGTGGCGGCGACCTTTACGCCTTTGGCGGCAAGCCGCCGCGCGATCTCACCGCAGATCGCGCCGGACGCGCCGGTGATCCACACCACCTTCCAGGGATATCCCGTATCGGCCATGGGACAGCCTAATCCACAAAGGGATCGTGCACGAGGATGGTGTCCTCGCGCCTGGGGCTGGTGGACAGCAGCGCCACGGGAACGCCTGTCAGCTCCTCCAGGCGCCGGACATATTTGATGCATTGCGCGGGGAGTTCGGCCCAGGACCGCGCGCCATGCGTCGACTCCGTCCAGCCTTCCATCTCCTCGTAGATCGGCTCGACCCGGCCTTGCGCCCCTTGCGCGGCCGGAAGGTAGTCGATCTCCTCGCCGTCGAGCTTGTAGCCGACGCAGATCTTGAGCGTGCCGCCCGGAATGTCGTCGAGCACGTCGAGCTTGGTGAGCGCGATACCGTTGATCCCCGCCACCTTGCAGGTCTGGCGCACCAGGCAGGCGTCGAACCAGCCGCAGCGGCGCGCCCGGCCCGTCACCGTGCCGTACTCCGCGCCCCGTTCGCCGATCAACTTGCCCGTCTCGTCCATAAGTTCCGTTGGGAACGGCCCCTCGCCGACCCGTGTGGTGTAGGCCTTGGTGATGCCGAGCACGTAGTTGATGGCACCCGGCCCGACGCCAGCGCCCGTGGCCGCTTGCGCCGCCACCGTGTTCGACGAGGTGACAAACGGATAAGTGCCATGGTCGATGTCGAGCAGCGCGCCTTGCGCGCCCTCAAAGAGGATGCGCTTGCCGTCCCGCCGCGCGTGATCGAGCAGGGTCCAGACCCTGTCCACATAGGGCAGAATTTTCGGCGCGATCTGGGTGAGCTGACTGCAGAGCTCATCCGCCGAGATTTCCGGCTCGCCGAGGCCCCGGCGCAAGGGATTGTGGTGCGCCAGGATGCGCTCGATCTTCGGCTTCAACGACGGAAGGTCGGCGAGGTCCATGACGCGCACCGCCCGGCGCCCGACCTTGTCCTCATAGGCCGGACCAATGCCGCGCTTGGTGGTGCCGATCTTACCGGCACCGGCCGCAGCTTCGCGCAGCGCGTCGAGCTCCCGGTGGAGCGGCAGGATCAGGGTGGCGTTCTCGGCGATGCGAAGATTGTCGCGGCCGATCGTGACGCCGAGCACCTCGATGCGGTCGATCTCGTCCGCCAAGGCCCAAGGATCGACCACGACCCCGTTGCCGATGACGGCGAGCTTGTTCTTACGCACCACACCAGAGGGCAGGAGCGAGAGCTTATAGGTCGTCCCATCGACCACCAGCGTGTGGCCGGCATTGTGGCCGCCCTGGAAACGCACCACCACGTCGGCGCGCTCCGACAGCCAGTCGACGATCTTGCCCTTGCCCTCATCGCCCCATTGGGAGCCGACGACCACAACATTGGCCACTTCGAAAATCCCCTAAATCCTGGAAGAAACACAGAAACGGCCCCGCAAACGTGCCGGGCCGTGTCCCGTTATAGCGTGGGCGCGCGCGGGATGCGAGCCTTCCGGCGACGCTCTAGGCCGCTTTGGAGTTTGCCGCCTTCTCGGCGGCAAAGGCCCAGTCGAGCCAGCGCATCAGCGCCGCCACATCGTCGGTCTCGACTGTGGCGCCGGTCCAGATGCGCAAGCCCGCCGGGGCGCTGCGATAGGAGGCGATGTCGTAGGCGACGCCCTCCTCCTCCAACCGCGCCGCCATGGCCCGCGGAAAGCCATCGCGCAAATCGGCCGAAAGAGCGGCGATCTCGGGGTCCACGATCTTAAGACACACGGACGTGTTGGAGCGCGTCGCAGGCTCTACCGCCACGAAGTCGACCCACGGCGTCTTCGCCACCCAGTCCGCAATTACTTTCGCATTGGCGTCGGCGCGGCCGATCGCGCCCTCCAGTCCGCCGATACGCTCCACGAAAGACAGCGCGTCGTGATAGTCCTCCAGGCAAAGCATGGACGGCGTGTTTATGGTCGCGCCCTCGAACAGGTCCTGCATCACTTTGCCGTCTTTCGTTAGGCGGAACAGCTTCGGCAGCGGCCATGACGGCGTGTGGCTTTCCAACCGCTCGATTGCGCGCGGCGACAAGATCAGCATGCCGTGCTGCGCCTCCCCGCCCAGCACTTTCTGCCAAGAATAGGTCGCCACATCGAGCTTCGTCCAATCGATGTCTTGCGCGAACACGGCGGATGTCGCGTCGCAAATGGTGAGGCCCGCGCGGTCTGCCGCGATCCACTCGGCGTTCGGCACGCGCACACCCGACGTCGTGCCGTTCCAGGCAAAGACCACGTCGCGGTCGAAGTCGACGTCGGCAAGGTTCGGCAGCGCGCCATAGGGCGCGACAAGCGCGCGAACGTCCGTCAACTTCAATTGCTCGGCGATGTCCGTGACCCAATCGCTGCTGAAGGCTTCCCAAGCCAGCACGTCGACACCGCGTGGGCCGAGCAGCGACCACAGCGCCATCTCCACGGCGCCCGTGTCGGAGGCGGGCACCAGCGCCACCCGATACGCGTCCGGAATTTGAAGCAGCGCGCGCGTCTTGAGAAGCGCGGCCTCGATCCGCGCCTTGGTTTCGGGCCCGCGATGATTGCGCCCCAGAAGCGCGCCCTTCAGCGCGTCCAGCGACCAGCCTTTGTGCTTGGTGCACGGGCCCGAGGAAAAGCGCGGATTTTCCGGCCGTTTGGTCGGTTTTGGCGGCAAGGTCAAAGGCGAAACTCCGAAAGAACGAGCCCCCGCATAAGGGGGCTCGAATGCCCATACGGGGGGCGGAAATCGCCGTCAAGGGCGCGCCGGATGCGCCGCCATCACAAAGAAAAGCCGCCCGTCGAAAGAACGGGCGGCAGTTGGTGTGGTGGGTGGGTGGTAAATTATTTGAACGCGACGGGCATCGGCACAGGCGCGGCCACTGTGTGACCAAGCTTCCAGCGCACGCCGAGCATCAAGTCATGCGAGGTGACGTCGTCGATGTTCACGCCCGCATACGAGCTCGACCCGTCATAGACCGTGACCGTGCCGCTCCGTGCATCGCCGAGATCGGCATAGCGGTAGGAGAGGTCCAGTGTAACGGACGGGTTCACGTCATAGGCGAGACCGCCATAGACGGCCCAGGCGAAGTTGGTCTCCGTGTTATCGGCTCCGTAGAACACCGAATTTTTCGGCACGTTCACGTCCTTGAGACCGAGAACGAGATCGAAGACATACCGATACCGGCGCCGACATAAGGCGTGACGCACAAGACGGTCGGAAGATCGACATAGGCGTTGAACAGGCCGAGCCAGGTTTCCATGTTTGCCGTGTACTCGTTGGTACCCGGCAGGAACTCACCTGCGAAGTCATTGCTGCCCCGGTTGAACGTGCCGTTGCCGCCCGGGTAACGATCATGCGCAACGAACAAGGCGTCGCCGCGATATTCACCGGTCATGTCGAAGCGCAGCCAGGTATTGAACTGGTAGCCGATACCGACACCGAAGAGCGGCGAGCTCTTGATGCCTTCATGTTCGACGATGAAATCGTTGTATTGGAAGAGCTCGGTGGAAATGTTGCCGACCACCGGGTTGGCGGCCCCGACGAAGCCCTTTAAGTAGACCGGCCCCGTGCACCCCACGCAAGGCGCAGCCACCTCAATAGGCGGCGGCGGAAGCCCGAGATCGGCGGCATTCGCGACCGTGGCTGGCGCAACGGCCAAAACCGCGGCGTAGATGATTGAGCGAGCCTTCTAACTGAGCCGGTCGCTGGAGCCCCGCTGGGCTTGAGGTCCGCTAGCTGTCTCGTGTGGGGATGATCGGAGAGAATGGTTAATGGAGACCTAAAGGCGGTGCCAAACTGGAACAGGAGCCGCCCCGCCTAGTGATGGTCTCGTAGGCTATTGAAAAATAATGCTTTTTGAAACCCGCGCGGGGCTCGCCGTTAGGCCGCGGCGGCGTCGGACAGCGCGTGCACGATATCGGAGACGACGGTCTTCACGAGGCCCTCGTCGTCGCCTTCCGCCATCACGCGAATCACCGGCTCGGTCCCGGACGGGCGGATCACCAACCGTCCGGCGGTACCCAGCCGCGATTTGCCGTCGTTGATCGCCCGCTGCACACCCAGATTATCGAGCGGCAGGCCGTTCTTATAGCGCACGTTTTCCAACACTTGCGGCAAGGGCTCGAACCGGTTGCAGACCTCGCTCACGGGCTTGCCGCTCTCGGCTACCACGGCGAGGATCTGCAGCGCCGTCACCAGGCCATCTCCGGTGGTCGAGAAGTCCGACAGCACGATATGGCCGGATTGCTCCCCTCCGACATTGTAGCCGTGCTGGCGCATATGCTCGGTCACGTACCGGTCGCCCACAGACGTGCGCGCGAGCCCGAGGCCCAAATCCTCCATGAACCGCTCCAGGCCGAGATTGGACATGACCGTGGCGACAACGCCGCCGCCGGCGAGCCGTCCACGCCTGAGCCAGAACTCCGCGATCACGGCCATCAGCTGGTCCCCATCGATAATGCGGCCCTTCTCGTCGACGATGACCACGCGGTCGGCGTCGCCGTCCAACGCGATACCGATATCGGCGCGCACTTCGCTGACCTTGCGGATCAGGTTCTGCACCGCCGTCGAGCCGCAATCCTTGTTGATGTTGAGGCCGTTCGGTTCGACCCCGATATTGATGACCTCGGTGCCGAGTTCCCACAGAGCCTCGGGCGCCACCTTGTAGCCGGCCCCGTTGGCGCAATCGATCACGGCGCGGATGCCGTCGAAGCGCAAATTCCGGGGCAGCGTGCGCTTGGCGAACTCGACATAGCGCTCGCGCGCACTGTCGATGCGGGTCGCGCGGCCGATATGCTCAGGCGGCGCCAGCAGCGCTGCGGCATCGCCCTCCATCAACGCTTCGATCTCGGCTTCCTGCTCGTCGGAAAGCTTGTAGCCGTCCGGTCCGAACAGCTTGATGCCGTTGTCGATATACGGATTGTGAGAAGCTGAAATCATCACGCCGAGATCGGCGCGCAAGGAGCGGGTCAGCATCGCCACGGCCGGCGTTGGCATCGGCCCGAGCTGGAATACATCCATGCCCACGGCGGTGAAGCCCGACACCATGGCGGATTCAATCATGTAGCCGGACAGGCGCGTGTCCTTGCCGATCACCACCCGATGCCGGTAGGCGCCATTCGTGAACAGCTTGCCGGCAGCCATGCCGACCTTGAGCGCCACCTCCGAGGTCATCGGATTCGAGTTGGCGCTGCCACGGATTCCGTCCGTGCCAAAAAACTTACGAGCCATCCCGGTCTTTCCCCCGATTACGCGGCCAGGCTGCTCCTTCCCTCGGACTTGCCCGGCGCGGGGAGGGATTATGCTCCCGGTCCCCATCGAGTTGCATTCAAATAATGTAAGCAAAAATTACACGCCTGGATCGAGATTGGCGTGGATTCCGCCTTAACTTTCAGTACCAAACATGCTCGCGCGCCAGACTGCAAGGGCTTGGCGGCTGCCGGCCACATCGTGGACGCGGAAGGCTTGGGCCCCTTGCGCCGCGGACGCGATGGCCGCCGCGTGACTGCCCGGTTCCCGCGATTTCGGGTCCTTCTCCTGGCCCAGCCCGCCGATAAAGCGCTTGCGCGAGGCCCCGATCAGGAGAGGCACGCCAAGCCCGTGAAACAGGCTGATATTGGCGAGGAGCGCGAGATTGTGGGCCAGCGTCTTGCCGAAGCCGAGCCCCGGATCGGCGGCGATGCGGGCGCGGGGCACGCCCGCCGCCTCGCAAGCCGCAATGCGCTCCTCAAGGTAGTCGAAGACCTCCAGCGCCACGTCGTCGTAGGTCGGGTTGTCCTGCATCGTTTTGGGCTCGCCTTGGGCATGCATCAGGACGAGGTCCAGCCCCTCCTCCACCGCCACATCGAGACAGGCCGGATCGTAGGTCAGCGCCGAGACGTCGTTGAGGATCTTGGCTCCCGCGCGTGCTGCCGCGCGCGCCACCGCCGATTTCCGGGTATCGATGGAGATCACCGCGGGCGAGCCCTTCAACGCCTTTAGCACCGGCACCACCCGGGACAGCTCGTCGTCGTCTGCGACCGTATCGGCGCCCGGCCGCGTCGATTCCCCGCCGATATCGACGATCGCCGCACCGTCGGAGGCGAGCTCGGCGGCATGGGCCGCAGCGCCCTCCGTCTGATCGTAGAGCCCGCCGTCGGAGAAGCTGTCCGGCGTGACATTGACGATGCCCATGAGCACGGGCCGCGAAAGGTCCAGCCCAGCAAACGGCGGCCGGGGGCCCGTCACCCGGACGCGCAGATTGGCAAGATCGGCGTCGGCCACCTCGGCGAGCGCGGACGCCGTGATGAGACGCCGTTGCGACCGCGCCGGATCGCCTTCGATCAGAACCGCTTCGGTGAAGGCGATCGGCCCGCCGGCGAGCGGCAGAGCAAGACCGTCCTCGACCGCAGCGTCCGCGGGCGGTCCGTACAAGAACCCGATGGGTCTGAGATAGAGCTTTTGATCCCCCATGGCGCCTGAGCCTTACCACAAAGCAACATGCCCGGCGAAAGGCCGGGCATGCGCAAAAGCAAATTATCGAAAGCCGCTTAAGTCGGCTGGGGCTCCATGCCACCCGCGCCGGTGTCCGGCTCCGGGGGCTTCTTGCCCCGGCCCGCGGTCGGCACGGCGGAGGTCGGCCCAGACGGCGACTCTTCCTCCGCGGGGAAGTCCCGTACCGGAGGCTTGCCATTCAGAAGGTCCTTAATCTCCTTGCCGGAGAGCGTCTCGTATTCGAGAAGCCCGCGCGCCACCACGTGCAGATCGTCGATATTCTCAGAGATGACCTTTCGCGCCGTCTCGAAGCCTTCGTCCACGATGCGATGGATTTCCTCATCGACCATGGACTGGGTCTCGTCGGACAGGTTCTGCTGCCGCGCGATGGAGTGGCCGAGGAACACTTCTTCCTCGTTGTCGCCATAGGCCAGCGGCCCGAGCTTATCGGACATGCCGAACTGCGTGACCATGGCGCGCGCGAGCTGCGTGGCCATCTTGATGTCGGACGACGCGCCCGAGGTCACCTTCTCGTAGCCGAACACGATCTCCTCGGCGACGCGGCCACCCATGGCGACGGCGATATCCGCCTTAAGCTTCGCGCGGGTGTGAGACAGCATGTCCCGCTCCGGCAGGCGCATCACCATGCCGAGCGCGCGGCCGCGCGGAATGATCGTCGCCTTGTGGACGGGATCGGACGCCGGCTGATGTATCGCGACCAGCGCATGCCCGCCTTCATGATAGGCGGTCAGCGTCTTCTCTTCCTCGGTCATGACCATGGAGCGGCGCTCCGCACCCATCATGACCTTGTCCTTGGCGTCCTCGAACTCGTGCTGGGTGACGAGCCGCTTGGAGCGACGCGCGGCGAGCAACGCCGCCTCGTTCACGAGGTTAGCAAGATCGGCGCCGGAGAACCCGGGCGTCCCGCGCGCAATGACGCGAAGATCGACGTCCGGTGCCAGCGGCACCTTGCGCACATGCACTTTGAGAATTTTCTCGCGGCCGATGATGTCCGGACGCGGCACGACCACTTGGCGGTCGAAGCGGCCGGGCCGCAACAGCGCCGGATCGAGCACGTCAGGCCGGTTGGTCGCGGCGACGAGGATGACGCCTTCGTTCGCCTCGAAGCCGTCCATCTCGACAAGCAACTGGTTCAGCGTCTGCTCGCGCTCGTCGTTACCGCCGCCGAGGCCTGCGCCGCGGTGACGGCCGACCGCATCAATCTCGTCGATAAAGATGATGCACGGCGCGTTCTTCTTCGCCTGATCGAACATGTCGCGCACGCGGCTTGCGCCCACGCCGACGAACATCTCGACGAAGTCGGAACCCGAGATGGTGAAGAACGGCACGTTTGCTTCGCCAGCGATGGCGCGCGCCAGCAGCGTCTTACCAGTGCCCGGAGGGCCGACCAGCAGCGCGCCGCGCGGGATCTTGCCGCCGAGCTTCTGAAACTTCTGAGGATCGCGTAGGAACTCCACGATCTCTTGCAGATCTTCCTTGGCCTCGTTAACGCCGGCCACATCGTCGAAGGTGACGCGGCCATGACGCTCGGTGAGCAGCTTCGCCTTGGACTTGCCGAAGCCCATGGCACGGCCACCGCCCGACTGCATCTGGCGCATGAAGAATATCCACACCGCAATCAGGAGTAGCATGGGGAACCAAGAGATCAGCACACCGAACAGCGACGGCACGTCCTCCTCGGACGGCTTGGCGGTGATCTTCACGCCCTTGGTGTTCAGCTTTTCGACCAGGTTCGGATCGTTCGGCGCGTAGGTCTGGAAATTCCGGCCGTCGGTGTAATGCCCGGCGATCTGATTGCCGGCGATGGTCACGTCTTGGACGTTCCCGGCATCGACCTCCGAGAGAAGCTGCGAGAAGCTGATCTCGTTACCGCGAACCTGAGCGCCTTGGGTATTGAAGAGGTTGAAAAGTGCGACCAGCAGCAGGCCGATAAACACCCAAATGACGAAGTTACGGAAATTCGAATTCATGCACTGACCTGACGGCTTGATCTCAAAGACACGCCATGGGGTGAGAAATCCCCCAAAATTGCGGCGCAGAAAGGCTTACTAGGCCCTATTAACATAAGAACGGGCACTACTTTTGCCAAGTAAAGCTAACGCGAAGAAGTGCACGCGTCCTCAATATCCCGGGCCTTTCGTCGCGCCCAGCCCCGTGAGGAACCTTGCCCGACAGTCAAGGCCCTCTTCATGGCGCGACAGTGGCGACATGAATGGCTCAACCTGACCGAAATCAGGCAGGCAAAGGAGCCTCCTCCCCCGCCAGCAGGCCGGCAGCGCCTGGGCCGCCGGGCCCGGCAAGGACGCCGGCATAGCCTCTCGCTCTCTTAGGACGCGCACCCCCTCCTCACCCAGAGCGCGGACGATAATGGGCGCTTCCTCCGCGGCCCCGAGCTCGATGGCAAAGCGGTTGTCCCACAAGGTCCGCTCGCCTGGGCTCAGCTCCAGCTCCGGCAGGCCCTCGTGACGCATCTCGCGGAAGACGAACAGACGCCCGCCCTTCGGCGCGATACGGCAGCGGGCCAGCGTATGCGCCTTGTCCGGCGACTCTTTAAGTGCGGCGTATAGCGCCTCGAGCTTGGCGAGCCGCACCGGCTCCATCCCGCCGCCAACTGTGGCGAGGAGGCGGGACAGGACGCGAAGGGCGACCTCCTCCGGCAAAGCGTCAGTTGCGCCTGCGTCCACTGACGCATAACCCGCCGCGCTGGTCTCGGCGTGGCTGTCGAGAAAGTCACAAGCCGCCGCATCGAGCGCGGCCCGCGCCCGGCGCAGCCGCTTGGCGGACAGCGCGATCGCATCTGCACTGAGCCCAAACCCGGCGAGCGTCTCCATGGCGCTGCGCACCCGCCCGCGCTCGAACTTTGGATCGATGTTGGATGGGTCGGTGACGTAGGCGATGCCGGCCGCCTCGACCGTTGCCACGAGCCGCGCCTTCGGCACATCGAGTAGCGGCCTGAGCAACGTCAGCCCGGCCCACGAGCCTTCCTCCGGAATAGCGGCAAGGCCGTCGAGCCCGCTGCCGCGCGCGAGCCGCATCAAGAACGTCTCGGCTTGGTCGTCGAGATGATGCGCGGTGACGAGCGCGCCGATGTCGTGCGCATGAGCATAGGCCGCCATCAGATCGTAACGGGCTTCCCGCGCCCGCACCTGAAGGCCCTCGTCCACCCCATCATGCTCCCAGGTGAGGATGACATGCAGGAGGCTTGCTGCTTCCGCCGCGCGCGACACCAGCAACGCTTCGTCGCGCGAGTCCGTGCGCAAGCCATGATCGACCGTGAGCACGACGAGTTCAGGCCCGTCGCTTCGCGCCGCACACCACTGCGCGGTCAAATGCATGAGCGCAAGACTGTCGGGCCCACCGGAGACGGCGAGCGCGACGCGCGGGAGATGCGCGAGCGGCGCGAACAGCACCTCGGCGTCGTCGTGCGTGACAGGCGCCGCCGTCATGGGCAGCCCGCCTTCCCCGCCGCGGTCTTCGCCTGCCCCCGCTGCGCGCTATTGGGAAACCTGGCGCCGAGCTTCTTAAAGGTGGCGCACGCGGCCTCCGTCTTGCCGAGCTCCGCAAGCGACATGCCGAGCCGGAGGAGCGTATCGGACGCCTTATCGCTCCCGGAATATTTGCGGTAGCCGTCGAGGAAACTGTCGGCTGCCTTCTGGTACTGCTTGCGCAGATACTGGCTCTCGCCCACCCAATATTGCGCGCTGCCCGCCAACGGATCTCTGGGATAGGTGCTCACCAGCTTGCCGAACGCCGCCTCCGCGCCGGCATAGTCGCGCCGGAGATAATCTCCATAGCCTTCTTCGTAGCGGGCCTGCGCCGCCTTGCTGGGAAACAGATTTTGCGGCGCGGGGCTGGCCTTGTCCGGCAGCGACCCGGTCGTGATCGTGCTGGATAGCGTGGCCTGATCGTCGCTTGGCTGGGGCCGCGGCCCATACCAGCGCGGCTTCGACGGATCGGCGATTTCCGCCGCCGGTGGAACCACAGGTGCGAGCGAGGGCGGAATGGGCACGTCCTCGTCTTGCGGCTCTGGCTCGGGCTCGGGCTCTGGCTTGAGCTCCCGCTTTGCCTCAACGATCGGCGGCTTCCGCTCCGGTGCGGGAACCTTGGGATCGGCAACCTTCGGCTCGGCAATCTTCGTCTCGGGAACCTTGGGCTCAGGAACGTTCGGCTTAGGCGCCGTCGCCGCGCGCGGCCTCGGCTCAGGATCGGTAATCATCGCCGGGGCGTCTTTTTTGGCGGTCTCGTCTTTGGCGGTCTCGTCTTTGGCGACTTTCTCTTTGGCGCGCTCCGGTTTCGGGTCCGGTGCGGCAACCTTTGGCTTGGGCATTGTCTTGTCGGCGGGCGCCGCTTCGGACATCTCGTTGAGCTTGCTCAAGAACGTGTCCATCTGACGGGTCAAGGCGCCGATCTGGACCTCGAGGCCACGGAGGCGCCCCTTGAGGTCGTCGTCACCGGCGGGCGTGGCATCCACGCCATCGGGGGCAAGGCTCGGCCTGGCAATCACGGCGGCCTCGAGAGCGCCCACCATGATCCTCAGGGCGGAGATCTCCGCCTCAAGCCTGGCCACACGCGTGGCGACGTCATCCGTGGTCTTTGAGCTTTCAGTCTCTTCGGCGAGGCTCGCGCCCATTGGCAGGAGCACGGCAAGAGCGAACGCCGCGAGCACGGCACGCCATAAATGAGAACGTGAGGGCACGGGTTCCTTCGACCTTATCGGCATAGCCAGGCGACTTAACCGACTCGTTGCCGTGGCGTTTAGGCCATGTGTGTGGCCCACAACGCGCCGTGGAACAAGGCCTAGTAGCTAGCGACGGCGCCCCCGGTAAGGACCGTCTGCGCCCGCCGGTTCCGGGACCAGCAGGAGATGTCGTCGCAAGCCGCGACCGGCCGCTCCCGGCCATAGGAGACGGTGTGAAGACGGCCCGCGCGGAGGCCGTGGCGCACAAGGAAGGTCTTCACGGCCATGGCCCGCTGCGCCCCCAGCACGAGGTTGTGCTGCCGGCTTCCCGGCTCACTCGCGTGCCCAGCGATCATCACCTGATATTGGGGGTGCTGGTTCAGCCAGCGAACCTGCTGGCGCAGGATGGCGCGCGAATGCCCGGTCAGGACCACGCTATCCCCTTGGAAATAAACGACATCGCCCACATTGGCGGCGAAGTCCTCAGGGCTGCCAGGGGTGGCCGGAGCCGCCCCGCCAAGGCCAAATCCCTTGGGCTGCTGCGGCTGGCGCGAACAAGCGCCCGCGCTGAAGGCCAAAATGATCACCGCCACGACCACGCAAGCGCGGCCGATCCCACCAAAACGCATGACTGAAAACACCCAATCCCCCAAACCCGAGGAAATCCTAGGGGGCGAGGCTTAAGGATGCCTTAGCCAGGCAGATGCGTGGGGCGAAATAGAAAAATGGAGGCCAAAAAAGGAAAAGGATGCTCCAAGCGCCGATATCTCCAGCGCCCTGAGCATCCCAAATCCCGTGGGGGGAAACCCGAAAGTTTCCCGAAGCCGTTGCTTAGCCGAGCTTCAGCGGCTCAACGATAACGGCCTTCTCGTGATGGCCAAAGCAACCACCAAGCGAAACGGCGGCAGCCACCAGCATTACAGCGGCGATAACGCCTTTCAAACCCTGCATGGTCTTCTCTCCTTTGGTTAAAACGGCAATAGCCGTCTTTGCATTTACCGGTGCGGCTCAATCGGATCAAGCCAGGACTGCAGTCCCGAGACCGATTTGGCGATCAATGATGCGAAAATGCCACGCCGAATCTCATCCTCCAGCTTTTGCAAGCTATCCCCCACGCGGACGCCGATCAAGATGTGGTTAACGACGTTGGGGCACTCGGATTAACAAAAGGTAAGCGACTGTTGCAAATAAGCCGCAACCCGCACGGGTAAACCGACAACCGCTCGGGAATATGCCGAAAAATCAGGCACTGATCGCGTGGCAAAAGCCAAATCGAGCCAATTTTGACCCCAGAAACAACCCCTCGGTTGCGCCGCGTCAGATTGCGTCGTGAGAGATGCGCGAAATCCAAGAAGAACGTGACAGCGAGGCCTTTGGGGCCCCGCCGGTAGCGCTGACCTCAGCGCGGGGCCACTTGGTCGGTGAGGAGCGTCACGGGCAGCCCCGCCTCCTTGACCCTGACCAGCACCCTGGCGACATCGCCATAGGCGGCTTGAGTGTCGCCGCGCACCCAGACCTGTGCCGTACCGCCCGCATCGCGAATCGCGGCAAGCTTGGGCGCAAGGTCCTCAAAGCTGATCTGCGCGTTCTGAAGGGAGAGCGTGCCGTCGGCCTCGATCGTGATGCTGAGCGGTGCTCGCTCCGGCGCCACCTGTCCGGCCTCCGTCCTCGGCAAATTGACGTCCGGCAGCGAGGCCTTGGCATCGATGTCAACGCCCACGGTCAGAAGCGGCGCCGTCACCATGAAGATGATCAGGAGCACGAGCATCACATCCACCAGGGGCGTGACGTTGATCTCGCTCATGGGCACGCGGGAGCGGCGCCGCGCGCGGCGGTTGGACAATGCGCCACCGGGTTGAAGTGCTCCGCCCATCCTTGCCCTCACAGCGTCTTGTCGATCTGGCGCGACAGAATGGCCGCGAACTCATCGGCGAACCCTTCAAGCCGCGCCGCGTGCCGCCCGACCTCAGCGTTGAACTTGTTGTAGAAGATGACCGCCGGAATGGCGGCAAGCAGGCCCAGCGCAGTCGCAAACAGGGCTTCCGCGATACCGGGCGCCACGACCGCGAGCCCTGTGTTCTTGGTGGTCGCGATCGCCTGGAAGCTCGTCATGATGCCCCAGACCGTGCCGAACAGGCCGATAAAGGGCGCCGTCGAGCCCACCGTGGCGAGGAACGTCAGCCGCCGTTCGAGCCGTTCGACCTCACGGGAAACGGTCACGTCCATGACCTTCTCGATGCGGTGCTGCATGCCCGGCATGGGCTTCGTGGACCGGTCGCCGCTGTCGCGCTCCGTCGATCGCTTCCACTCGCGCATCGCCGCCACGAACAGCGCCGCCATGCCCGTGTTCCGCCGCTGGGCGAGGGCCTGATAGAGCTCATCGAGCGACTGGCCCGACCAAAACACCTGCTCGAACTTGTCCGCCTCTTTGCGCGTCTGGGCGAACAGGAAGAACTTCTCGATAATGATCGCCCAACTCCACACCGAGGCGGCAAGAAGCCCAACGATGACGATCTGGACAACGATATGGGCGTTCTTGAACAGCTCCCAAATCGACAGATCGACGGCGACATCCGGATTCATTCACGGCCCTCATGGCATCAACGCCAAAAGCTGGCACCTTTCGGCACCGGCTCTTGGCCCCCGCGAGGCGCACCATCGCGGGCTATTCATCGTTCACCGGCAGCGGCCCAAAAACGCTATAAAATCAAGCCATTCGGCTTGACCCAAGCGTCAAATTTGGGCGGCCGCCGCCGGCACAAAATCCTGTTCCGCCCTCTTCGCTAAGTTCAACTTGCTTACTTAACGAATCGTTCAAGTGCCCCGCGGACCAACTGTCCCAGCCGTTGAGGCTTGCCCGCCTCCGAGACCAGCACCACCACGACCTTGGCCCGGACCAGGACGACGCCGTCGCGCCGGACCTCTTGGGACAGCGTCAGGCTCGCCGCGCCGGTCTCCACGCAAGCGGTGACCACTTCGAGCACATCATCGAGCTTGGCCGGCTTCAGATAATCGATCTCCACGCGGCGCACGACGAAGACGGATGCCTCGCCCTGATCGGGATTGGCGAGGTCCTGGTGATGGATTCCAAGCAGGCGAATAAAGTCAGAGCGGCCCCGCTCGCAGAACTTCAGATAGTTGGCGTGGTAGACGAGGCCGGCGAAGTCCGTGTCCTCGAAATAGACGCGCACCGGCAGGATATGGGTGTCGCCCTCGATGCGTCCGGCAAGGTCGGGCCAGTTACTCACTCTGCCTCGCCGCCATTCTCACCGCCGTTGAAGAGCGGGAACTGCGACGGCTGAGCGGGCGGCGTGACCCCGAGATGCTCGAAGGCGAGCCCGGTGAGCACACGGCCGCGCGGCGTACGCGCAATGAAGCCCTGCTGCAAGAGATAAGGCTCGATGATTTCCTCGATGGCATCGCGCGGCTCCGACAGGCCAGCGGCGATGGTCTCGATCCCCACCGGCCCGCCGCCATAGTTCACGGCGATGAGCTTCAGGTAGCGGTGGTCGAGCGCATCGAGCCCGCGCCCGTCCACTTCTAGCTGCGACAGCGCGCTGCCCGCGAGCTTGGCATCGACCGCGCCGTTGCCATCCACGGCGGCGAAGTCCCGTACGCGGCGCAAGAGCCGCGCCGCCACGCGCGGCGTTCCGCGCGCGCGTCTCGCGATCTCATGGGCGCCTTCGGGCGTCAGCGGCAGTTGAAGCAGCCGCGCGCCACGCCGCACGATCTCTTCCAGCTCTTCCACCGTGTAGAACTCCAGCCGGATGGGAATGCCGAAGCGTTCGCGAAGCGGCGTGGTGAGAAGGCCCGTCCGCGTCGTGGCGGCGACCAGCGTGAACTTGGCCAGGTCGATGCGCACCGAGCGCGCCGCCGGCCCCTCGCCGATGATGAGGTCGAGCTGGAAATCCTCCATGGCGGGATAGAGAATCTCCTCCACAGCCGGGCTGAGGCGATGGATCTCGTCGATGAACAGCACGTCGCGTTCTTCGAGATTCGTCAGCAAGGCCGCGAGATCGCCCGCCTTGGCGATGACGGGTCCCGACGTCGCCCGGAAATTGACCCCAAGCTCCCGCGCCACGATCTGGGCGAGCGTGGTCTTGCCGAGCCCCGGAGGCCCGGCGAACAGCACATGGTCCAGCGCCTCGCGCCGCGACCCCGCCGCATCAATAAAGACTTTGAGGTTGGAGCGGACCTTCTCCTGGCCGATGAATTCGGCCAGTGTTTGCGGCCGCAGCGCCGCCTCCGGCTGGTCGTCGTCTTTCTTCGCTGCTGCCAGGACCCGCTCGCTCATCCTGCAAGCTCCTTGAGGCCAATACGGATCAGCTCTTCCGCCTTCGCCTCGTTGCCGGCGACACCAATTGCCGAGGATACGGCCGCGGCCGCCTCACCATGGGCATAGCCGAGATTGGTCAGCGCGGAGACCGCATCACGCGCGGCCAAGCCTTCGGGCAGGATGGCGATGGGCGCAGGGCCTGAGCCCGGTGCCATGGCGGGCGCCAGCGCTGGCATCTTGTCCTTCATTTCGGCGACGATGCGCGCGGCGACCTTCTGCCCGACCCCTTGGGCCCGCGCCACTTGCGCCTTGTCTTGCAGCGCCACCGCGTTGGCGAGATCGGCGGCGGAGAGCGTACCCAGCACGGCGAGCGCCACCTTGGCCCCCACGCCTTGCACCGTCTGCAACGCGCGGAACCAGGCGCGCTCGTGCTCGGCCCCGAAGCCGTAGAGCTTGACGCCGTCCTCGCGCATATGAGTGTCGGTGGCGAGAGTCACCGCCTCGCCTACGGGCGGGAGTGCGGAGAGTTGCCGCGCGCCCAGCGTCACCTCGTAGCCGACGCCGCCAACATCGATGATTGCCGTGGAGAGCGAAACCGAATCGACCGTGCCTGTGAGCTTGCCGATCATGGCGCGGCCCTCATCGCAACGGCGATGGACTGTTCGAGCTTGGCCCAGCTGCGCGAATGGGCGTGGGTGATGGCGATGGCGAGCGCGTCCGCCGCGTCCGCGCTGTCGGGCACCGCGCGCGGCAGCAAGCACTTCACCATGGCGCGGATCTGGTCCTTGTTGCCATGGCCGGCCCCGACCACGGTCTTCTTCACCGCATTCGGCGCGTATTCGGCGATCGGCAATCCGGCCAGCGCGGGCACCAGCATGGCGATGCCGCGGGCCTGGCCCAGTTTCAGCGTCGACGCCGCGTCCCGGTTGACGAAGGTCTGTTCGACCGCCGCCTCCGCGGGTCCCAGCTCATTCAGCACCTCGGAGAGCCCGTCGAACAATTGACGTAAGCGATGCCCCAGGCTCCCGGCCGAATCCGATGCGACCGAGCCACAGGCGACATAGCCGAGCTTCACCCCATCGGTCTCGATGACGCCCCAACCCGTGCGCCGCAGGCCCGGGTCGATGCCGACAATGCGAATCGCGCCCCTCATGCCGAATCGTAGCACAGGGTGTGGCCAAGACAGGATGCCAGGCCCGGCAAATCGGAGGGGCGCGGCGTGAGGCCGCTCAGCTGGCGTGGGGGCCGCGCATCTGCTTGATCGCGGCCTGGATGCGGCGCCAGTCCTCCGCCTGAGAGGTATCGCCGGCCTTCTCGCACGCGACGACCTTATGCGCCGCCTCCGCTTCCGCCTTCTCGCCATGGGTGCCGAGGAACCGTCGTGCGTAATCGTGGACTTCGTTCATATCCATAGGAACGTCCTCCTCTACGACTTGCGGCACCATGCGCGGCCGGACCAATTTCCGCCCTGAGACAGATCAATTCACGAGTCTGCTTCCGTCTCCGCCTCAGGCAACTCAACGGTCTGAAGAAGGCCGCCGCCAGGGCGGTTCGCGATGGCGATGCGTCCGCCGGCCCGGGAGACGATCTCATAGGCGATGGTCAGCCCGAGGCCTGCGCCGGGAATGTCTTGCCGGCGCGCCGGATCAGCACGGAAGAAGGGCTCGAACACCTGGTGGATCAGCTCACCTGGAATGCCCGGCCCGTCGTCCTCGATGATGACACGCGCCGTGGTTCCGTCGCCCTCGACGCTGACGCGCGCCCGCACACCGTGCGTCGCGGCATTGATGATGAGATTGCGCAGCGCCCGATTGAGCTTGAACCGGCTCGCCCGCACCGTCGTAGGGTTGAGCGTCTTGCAGGTGATGTCGAGCTTCTGATCCTTGAGTTCGGTGCCGATGGCCCCGACCAACTCATCGAGCCGCAGCAGGTCCGGCGCGGCATTCCCGGTCTCCTCGCGCACCAGCATGATGGCGCTGTCGGCGATGCGCTCCAGTTCATCGAGATCCTCGAGCCATTTGTCGCGCTCGTCGTGGTCTTGAACAAACTCGGCGCGAAGTCGCATGCGCGTGATGGGCGTGCGCATGTCGTGACCCGCCGCCGCCACGAGCCGCATGCGGCTTTCCATGGCGCGCTTGAGCCGGGCCGACAGCGAGTTGAGCGCCTTGGCGGTGGCGCGCACCTCGGCCGAGCCGCGTTCGGGCAATTCGGGCATCAAACCATCCGGCCCAACTGACGCAACCGCCTTCTCCAGCAACGCCAGCGGGCGCACCATGCGGTTGGACACGAACACGGCGATCACCGCCGCGCCGAGCGCAATCACCGTCAGCCACCTGAACAGCGCTTTCCATGGCGGCCCTGACGGCGGCATCCCCGAGGTCGGCATCCACAGCCAGCCCTTGTCGTCGATGGGGATCGAGACGATCAGCGGCGCATGACGCTTGGCGCGAGACACGGTGACGGGCAAATCGAGCCCCCGCGTCTTCAATTCTTCGCGCAGTTTCTTCGTCGTCCGTCTGTAGACGCGTCCGGACGCCGGCTCATCGCGAAGCGTGACGCCCTCCAAGCCCTTGCTCGTGAGCTGGAGCGTCGTTTCCACCTGCATCGCCACGCCATCAAGCGCCCGTTCGGCACGCTTCGGCGGTCCCAGCAGATAGAACAGCAAGACCGTGAGCAGACCGACGACCCCAACGATCGCGACCACCAGGAGCACGGCAAACTTGACGCGCAGCGTGTTCACGCTTGTCCACCCTCCACTTCGACTTTGACGGCGAGCTGATAGCCGCCATTGCGCACCGTCTTCAGCAACTGCACATCGTTCGCGCTCAATTTGCGGCGAAGCCGGCTGACCAGCACGTCGATCGAACGGTCGAAGCCATCGCCTTCGCGGCGGCGCGTCAGCTCGAGCAGTTGATCGCGCGCCAGCACCCGTCCGGGCCGGTCGAGAAACGTCTTGAGCAGATCGAATTCCGCACCGGTCAACTCCACGTCGTTACCGTTTGCATTGGTGACACGGCGTGTCTGCGGGTCCGCGGTGAACCCTTCGAAGTGATAGACCTTCGCCTCGCCCGGACTGGGCGGAATTTCGGTCCGCCGCCGCAACACAGCCCGAATGCGCGCAATCAACTCGCGCGGATTGAACGGCTTGCCCAGATAGTCGTCGGCGCCGATCTCAAGCCCGATGATGCGGTCCACGTCTTCTTTCAGCGCGGTGAGCAAAATGATCGGGACGTTGGAGCGCTCGGCCCGCAAGTCGCGGCAAGCGTCCAGACCCGAACCGTCCGGCAGCATCACATCGAGCACGACCAGATCGACATGGTGCGTCGCCAGTTGCTCGCGCAGTTCCCGGCAGTTCTCTGCCAAGAGCACGCGGAAGCCCTGGCTCTCGATATAGCGCGCGAGGAGCTTGCGGATTTCCGGGTCGTCGTCGACGACGAGTATGCGTGGCGTGGTTGAAGTCATCGAAGTCGCCCTCCTTCTAGCCTCGCCCGGCCGCGGCAACGAGAGGAATCTTGTAACGGAGTCCGTCCGTTTCCGATCCAGCAATGTTTCGACACAAATCTCCTGCCGCCAGCAAAACTCAGATACGCGGAGCCCTACAAAGGCAATGTTCTCGCGATACCTAAGGGGCACATCAACCATTGAGGATGCTGCAAATGAACATCTCCAAGCGAATTGCCTCGATCGCCATCGTGGCCGTTCTGAGCGTCGCCGGCCTTGCGGCGGTCACCATGGCCGGCGGCCATGACGGGCGCTGGGGCCAAAGTGCCTGGGCAGGCAAACACGGCGACAAGTCGATGTGCCATCGCGGCGGGGGCGGCAAACACGGTAGGCATGGTTGGCGCCATAAGGGCCCCGACCACTTGGCCAAGAAGCTTTCCGTCATGGAAACCGAGATCGGCATTCGCGCCAATCAGCTCGATGCCTGGCGCGACTTCACCGACGCGCTGCAAGCCACCATGAAGCGCCCCATGCGCCATGGCGGCACCGGCATGATGGCCTCTGGCGATAACGCCGAGCCGTTTTCCCTGGCCGAGCGTTTTGCCAATAACGCCATTGAGCGCGGCGAGAGCGCCGAAGACCTAAAGAAGGCGATCGCCGAATTGCGCACCACGCTCACCCCTGAGCAGCTTCAGAAGGTGACGGAGATCGAGAAGCGGTTCCGCGCCAAGATGGCCCGCCATCACGGCTGGGGCAAAGGTCACCGCGGCAAGGGCCGGCACGGCAAAGGCCCGCACGGCCCGCCGAAGGCCGCACCTGACGGCGGGTCGGATACCGGTCCCGGCGGCACGCCAGACAAAGACGATGATGACGACGACAGCTAAACGCGACTCTCCTCCGGCCTAGCCGCCCTCTCCCCCCGACGGCTGGGCACACTAAAGGCGGGAGCCCTTCGGGGCTTCCGCCTTTTTCTATTTCGCGTCTTATTTCTGGGACGGCATCGCCACGGCCTGCGCGAACAACGCCTCACCCCATTCATGGAGCGGGTTGCCGAAATCCGACTCGATGTGAACTGCCTTTCCCTTCCGCGCTTCCCATTTCGCGCCATAGGTCTCGTAAGGGAAGTGCTGCACATAGTAGTCGCACGTCTCCTCCCAATGCGCGACCGACAGCGACTTTCCGTAATGCTGGCAGTAGAGGTCCGTCTTGACGGCGGTCATGCCGCGGGGCGTGCGCCCATCGCCTTGCGCGAAGCCGATGCCCTCACGATTGCGCCAGAACATGAGAATGTCGCGCTGCTCGGGGCCATAGTATTTGCGAAAGCCAAGCAGTTCCTGGTCGGATGTGTAGGGTGCCTGATCCTCGGGCGTCAGATAGGCGTCGAACAGCCGAACCCGTAACGCATCACAATCGGCGTCGAGCCCGTACAAATGCCTGCGCACATCACCGGTCACGCGCTCGTCCGGGTCGAAACAGAACATCCAGTCATGCGGCACTTGCGCCCGCGCCATCTCGAGCAGCAACCCGCGGTGCCGCCCCTCGGCACGTTTACGCGCATCCACATCGCGCTCCCACGCCTGATTGGCTACGATCAGCGCGACCTTGGGATGTGCGCGCAACATGTCGACCGTCTCGTCGGTGCTGGCATCGTCGTACGCGATGATCGCGTCCACGTGGCTTGAGAGATAGTCGAGCGTGTCGGGCAGGATCAGCGCCTCGTTGCGGACACGCGTCATGGCGACGAGCTGATGGGTCCGGCCCAGCAACGCCGCGTTCCCGGCGATGACACGCTCAGAGTCCCGAAGCGGCCAAGTGCCTGTGCCGTCTTCCACCATGTGTTGCTCCGATCAAGACACGCTTGGTCTAAAGCGTGCGGCCCAAGCGTGTTATAACTGGCCCGTCATTGGTAGCGAAAAACGGCGACGGCCATGGCAGGTGTGAGTTTTTGGCGAAAGCGGGCGCCGATTTGGCTGAGGCTCCTGCTCGGCGCCTTGCTCCTTCCATTGATCTGGGTCGGTTTAGCGTTGCTGCTTCCGTCCGCCTTGTCGTCTACGGCAGTCGATTTCGTGGACGATCACGTGCGTGCCGAGGTCCGTGCAGCGCTTGGCGGCTCTCTTCTCGTCTTGCCGGTTCTGGTCGGCGGAGCGCGCATGCCAAGACCTGAACAACTTCCCGAGGATATCAAAGCGATCGCCACGCTGAACGCAGTGCCGCTGCGCCATGAAAGCTTCGACGACGATACCGAGAACATTGTCGCCACCGTGTTGGGCGTGGCGGCAAAAACGAGACGCTGGGAAGATCGTGGCGCGTGGAAGGCGAAAATCGCCTACGCGCTCGGCGGCGCGGCCGCCGCATGCATGTTCGTGCTTGTCGCCGCGCTCATCCATTTCTGGATTCTGTCGCGTCCGCTCTCGGCCTCGATCGGCGCGCCGCTGACGACCTTGTTGCTGATAAGCGGCATGGCCTCAGGCGCGTGGCTCGGCCTGTCTTTCGAAGCCCGCAAGCGCAAGCTGCGCTAGCCCGCCCAAACCCGCGCGACGACCGCAACGATCCAAATCATGGCGGTGAGCACGATCACGCAGAACACGCCTGCCGAGGCGAGGTCCTTGGTGACCTTGATGGCCTCGTGCTTCTCCGGATGCAGGTGATTGCACAGCCGTTCGATGGCCGTGTTGAGCAGCTCCGCGGCAAGTAGCAGCACCAGACTGCCCATCAGGGCAATCCACATCCACGCGCTGTCGGCTACGAAGAAGGAGACGGGCAGCGCGAACAGCGTCAGCGCCGCTTCCTGCTTGATCGCTGCTTCCGTGGCGAGTCCCTCGCGAAATCCGCCGAGCGTATTGGCGAAGGCGCGTCCGATGCGCGCAAGCCCGCCTTTGCCCGGCAGCGCCGATTGCTCACGAAGATGTTTGTATTCGGCAGGCTCCTGCTGGGTCATCGGGGAGCCCTTTAGCCTCACGCCGCAGTCAGCTTTTGCAGGACGTCGTCGGAGACGTCGAAATTGGCGTAGACCTGCTGCACGTCGTCGGACTCTTCCAGCGCGTCGATCATGCGTAGGAGCTTCTCGCCCGCTTCCTCGTCGATCGGCACCTCGATCTTCGGCCGCCACAGAATCTGCATGGCGCGCGTCTCGCCGAAGCGTTCTTCCAACGCCTTGCCGACTTGATGCAGCTCATCCGGATTGCAGTAGACCACGTGGCCCTCGTCGGTCGTTTCTACGTCGTCGGCGCCCGCTTCGATCGCCGCTTCCAGCATGTCGTCGGCGCTTCCCTTGCCGGCCTCGAACTCGATGGCGCCAAGCCGGTCGAAATTAAACGACACCGCGCCGGTTTCACCCAGGTTCCCGCCATGCTTGGAGAAGATGGAGCGCACTTCGCTCGCGGTGCGATTGCGATTGTCGGTAAGCGCCTCAACGATGACGCCGACGCCGCTGACGCCGAAGCCCTCGTAGCGGACTTCTTCGTAATTGTCGCCGCCGGCCTCCTGGCTCTTCTTGATGGCCCGGTCGATATTGTCACGCGGCATGTTCTGGACGCGCGCCGCTTGGATCGCCGTCCGCAGCCGCGGGTTCATGGCCGGGTCGGGCATTCCCAGCTTCGCCGCCGTGGTGATCTCCCGGGCGAGCTTGGAGAACAGCTTGGCGCGCTTCTTGTCCTGGGCGCCCTTGCGGAACTGGATGTTCTTGAATTTTGAATGGCCTGCCATGGCCTGATCCCTAGTCGCTCGCGCCCATACCGGTCAAGGCCCGGGACGCCCCGCACTGACGACGTGGCGGGCCGGCCCGCTTAGCGAAGCCTTAACCCTAATGGGCCGACAACTAAAGGCTTGGGAATGCCGAAAGTCGGCGCATTCCACGAGGTTAGGGGGACAAGGCCATGACACCGATGCACAAACCCGCCACCGGCGAGGCGGCCGAGCAGACCTTGAGCCTCCCCGACCTGTGTTCTGAGGCCGCCGATCACATCGCGCGGGCGCGGCTGTCGCTCGACGAAAAGGGCTACGATACGGATCGTGCGCTGGCGCATCTGGACGATGCCATTGGATGCCTCCAGCGCCTTCTGGCGAAGGGCCGTGAGCCTCACGCCACTGCCACACCAAGTCGGCGCTCGGCCTAAGCCGGGTCGAGCCAGAACGCAGGCTCGACCTGCGACAGGCGTCCGCCAAGCCGCACCGGCGCGATGGCCTTTGCCAGCCCGGTGGCGTCGTCCACCTCAATGGCCACACCACACACCGTTGCCTCGCCCATCGATGGCGCGAACCGCCGCGAGTGGATCTTGGTGAGGAACCGGGCAATCGGCTCCTCTTTGTCCATACCGAGGATCGAATCGAAATCACCGCACATGCCGGCGTCGCTGATATAGGCGGTACCGCCGTTCAGCACGAACTCGTCTGCGGTCGGTACATGCGTATGCGTGCCGATGACGGCGGTCGCGCGCCCGTCGACGAAATGCGCCATGGCTTGCTTTTCCGACGTGGCCTCGGCGTGGAAATCGATCAGGATCGCGTCCGTGCCGGATTTCAGACCGCAAGCGCTGAGTTCCTGCTCCACCGCGCGGAACGGATCGTCGAGATCGGCCATGAACACGCGCCCTTGCGCGTTGACCACCAGCACGTCCATGCCGTTCGCGGCCTTGAACAAGCCAGCGCCCCGACCCGGCGTGCCGGCCGGAAAGTTGACGGGCCGTAAGAGACGGTCATGGCGCTCAATGAAGACGAGCGCTTCGCGCTGATCCCAAACATGGTTGCCCGTGGTCACCACGTCGGCGCCCGCATCGAGCAACTCATTAAAGATCGCTTCGGAGATGCCGAACCCGCCGGCCGAGTTCTCGCCGTTCACGACGACGAAGTCGGCGCGGTAGCGCTCACGCAATTTCGGCAATGTCTCCAGCACCGCCGCGCGCCCGGACCGGCCGACAACGTCGCCTAGGAACAAAATGCGCATGGGAAATCGGCTTGCTGAAGATGGATCATCGGGGGGTCAATACAGAATTGCACCGTGCGTGCAAAGTTTGGCAGAGCCGCGTTGGCCGTCGGAGCGAAGATTCCGGTGTCCCTACTTAAAGTAGGTGGGCGCCGAGTAACAAAGACCACGGTCCTCGTCAGGGTCAGCTCCCGTAGAATCTTATAGGGCCCTGGAATAAATGCTCCTAACGCACCACGCAGCCCGCCAAGAGCTGACTATGGAAGAAATCTTTCAGAACCGCTAGCGGCCGTCCGACGCGCGCCCGCCTTTGGAAAGCTCGGCATTGAGCCCCTCGAGCCGTTCGGCTGCCGCGTCGATCCGGGCGGACAGGTCCGCCTGCATATGCTTCGCCGTCTCGTCGGATGCCGACTTGTCCCGGCGTGCTTCGGCCAACGCGGTCTTCATGTTTTCGATTTCGCGGCGCAATTCCCAGAGCTCGTCGGTCACCACCAGCGATGCCATGAGGATCAAGCGATCGTCGCCGACTTGGCCGAACTTCCGACGCATCTCGTCGACATGCGAACCGAGGTACTCGGCAAGCTCGAGAAGATGAGCCTCTTCACCTTCGCTGCATTCCAGTCGATAGTTACGACCGTTCAGCGTGACACTGATCTGCCCCATGAACCTCCCCCGCCCGGCAAAGCTAGCCCGGCATGGCCGGTATCATATCCTTCAGTGTCCCCATCACAACCTCAAGGCGGCCGGAGACTTCATCATTGGCGGCCTTGAGGCGCCGAACGCGGCTACGCTCCGCTTCAAGATCGGCAAGGAGCTGATCGCGCTCCTCGGTCAGAAATCGCAGTTCGTCCTTGAGGGCGGCGTCTCCACCGCCTGCAAAGGCCTGCTTCAGATGACCCTCAAGTTGGTCAACTGCCGTATCGAGCCGATGCAGAGCATCCGGTTGCTTCATTGCGTCCGCCCCTCCCCACTAGGCGCCGCCGGTTTATGACCGACTCGCCGTGTGACCCAGCAGCCTGGCGAAATGTGATTGCCCCATGTTCAACCTTCAACGAGCGTACGACAACCCCAATATCGGCGGCCCACACAGGATTTGACAGTACCGCGAAGCGTGTGATTTGAGACAAATCCCTGAAAACAACCGGCCAATCGCAAACACGCCCGTGGGATCCCCCTAATCATGGCTGACGCCAAGTCTCAATGCCGCCTCTATTTTCAAGTTCCTGCGCCGATTACGGCGAAGCTCGAATCTCAACTCGCCCAAGCTTTGACAACGACATCGGTGGCTTGCGTTGTGCTCTGCGATAACGGTCAAAATACCGAAGAAGTTCCCACCGACCAGCTGATTGATCGGCTGATCGACCGGATTCAGGGGGCCAATATCGCCTGCCTCATTGAGAATGACTTCGAACGCGCCGAACGCCTGGGCGCCGACGGCGTGCATATCGCGGCCGATCTGGAGCGCTATACAACCGCGCGCAACCTACTCGGGCAAAGCGCCAATATTGGCGTGGATTGCAGGGCGGACCGCCACGCCGCCATGGAGCTTGCCGAAGCCGGCGCCGATTATGTCGCCTTCGGGCCGGAGAGCGAGGACCTCGTCGCCTGGTGGTCCGAGGTCTTCGTCGTGCCTTGCGTGGCGTGGAATGTGGACACGGCGGCCGAGGCGGAACGATTTGCGCAACAAGGCGCCGACTTCGTCGCACCGTCCCGCACAATCTGGCAGGCCGACAACGCCGCCACCATTGTTGCGGACATCGGCCGCGCCATTGCCCATGTCAGGAGCACCGCGTGAGACGACTATTTGCCGGAGTCTTGATCGCAAGCGCTTGCATCCTCGCAAGTGGCCCGGCGCGCGCTGCGGAAAGCCCGTCATATATTGCCTTCGCGGAAGGCAAGTACCTGACCGCATTGGACCTTGCGCAAAAAGAGGCGGAAGCGGGCTCAAAGGAAGCCTACACGCTGATGGGCGAGATTCACGCGGAAGGTCTCGGCGTGCCTCAAGATTACGCCAAGGCGGCGGATGCTTACGCCAAGGGCGCAGATCTCGGCGACCCCAACGCCCAGTTCTCCTTAGGGCTCCTCGTTGCCTCAGGCCGCGGCGTGCGCAAGGACCTCACCATCGCCGGCGACCTGTTCGAGCGCGCCGCGAAGGCCGGGAATGCCGCGGCGCAGTACAACGTCGCACTCCTTTACCTGCATGGGCGAGGACGTCCGGCCGACGAGATCAAGGCGGCGGAGTGGATGCAGAAAGCCGCCACGCACGGCAGCCCGCAGGCGCAGTACGATCTCGGCGCCTTCTACCAGTTTGGCCGGGGCGTCCCCATCGACAAGCAGAAGGCCGCCGAATGGACGGGCCGAGCCGCCGACGCCGGGCTGCCCGCCGCCCAGGTCGAGTATGGCGTCATGCTGTTCAACGGGCGCGGCGTGGAGAAGGACGAAAAACGCGCCGCCACGCTCTTCCGCCAGGCGGCCGAGAACGGCAATCCCGTCGCCCAGAACCGGCTGGCACGCCTCTATGCCAACGGCGTGGTGTTCGAGGGGGACGCCATACAGGCGGCGAAATGGCATCTGATCGCCCGGCAAGCCGGCGTCAGCGACTTCACCCTCGACATCATGCTGTCGAGGCTCGCCCCCGAACAGCGCGTCGAGGCCGAACGTTTGGTGGACGGTTGGGAAGCGGGACGCCTCACCGACGATGCGTCGGACGGACAGGCCGCGGTGGACACACAGCCGGCGGGTCAGCAGGCGCCCTCCCGCCCTTGACAGCGGCGGACCCCCAAGCCTTAAAGGCGCCACGCCCGTTACCCAACCCCAAGGGATTTCATGAAGATCAACGGCAACGAGATTAGGCCCGGCAACGTCATCACGCATAAAGGCGGCCTCTGGGTCGCGGTGAAGACACAGGCCGTGAAACCAGGCAAAGGTCCCGCCTACGCGCAGGTCGAGCTGAAGAACCTCATCGACGGCTCGAAGCTCAACGAACGCTTCCGCTCCTCCGAAACCGTCGAGCGCGTGCGCCTGGAGCAGAAGGATCACCAATATCTCTATCCGGAAGGCGACATGCTCACCTTCATGGACTTGGAGAGCTACGACCAGATTCAGATCCCCAGCGACCTTCTGGAGGAGCGCGCGGCGTTTCTGCAGGACGGGATGACGGTAACCGTGGAAAGTCACGAAGGCCGCCCCATCGGTGTCTCCCTACCCGACCACGTCACGCTCGAAGTCGTCGAGGCCGACCCCGTGGTGAAGGGACAGACAGCCGCGTCGTCCTACAAGCCTGCGAAGCTGGAGAACGGCGTGCGGGTCATGGTGCCGCCATTCGTCGAGGCCGGCGAGCGCATCGTGGTCGACACTAACGAAGTCACCTACGTCAAACGCGCCGAATAGATAAAGAGCCGGCCACGCCGGCGGCGAGAACGAACAATGCCCGCATCCGCGTTGATGAACGTCATGCAGACCGCCGCCCGCAAGGCCGGCCGCAGCCTCACGCGCGATTTCGGCGAGGTGGAGCAGCTTCAGGTTTCAATGAAAGGCCCGGCGAATTTCGTGAGCGCCGCGGACCACCGCGCAGAGGAAATCCTGTTCACCGAGTTGTCGCGCGCGCGCCCCGGTTATGGCTTTCTCATGGAGGAGCGCGGCGAGGTCAAAGGCGCCGACGCAACCCATCGCTGGATTGTCGATCCGCTCGACGGCACCACCAATTTTCTGCACGGACTTCCTCTCTTCGCCATCTCCATTGCGTTGGAGCGCGATGGCGAGCTCGTGGCTGGACTCATCTATAATCCCGTCAGCGACGAGACTTTCACCGCTGAAAAGGGCAAAGGCGCCTATCTCAATGACCGGCGCCGTCTGCGAGTGGCGGCGCGCACGGAGCTTGCGGCCTCTCTCATCTGCACCGGTATTCCCCATGCGGGGCGTCCGAACCACGATCTTTACTTGCGGGAGCTGCGCGCGATCATGGCCGTGTCCTCGGGGATTCGCCGTACGGGCTCCGCGGCGCTCGACCTGGCATGGACTGCGGCCGGACGGTATGACGGGTTCTGGGAGAGCGGCATCAAGCCCTGGGACATTGCCGCCGGCATCGTCATGCTGCGTGAGGCGGGCGCCTATGCCACCGATATCGCCGGCAAGGACAAGATGCTGGAAACGGGCAGTATCGTCGCCGGCAACGAGACGATCCACGCCAAGCTCTTGAAACTTCTCAAGGCCGCGGACGCAAGAGGGCCCGCGCCGGTCAAGGCCGCGGGCAAGACCGCAAGCAAGGCACCGGCAAAAACGGCTGCGAAATAAGCGCATCGTCGAGGCGCCCGCGCCCGACCCCGCGGCCCCGGCAAACATGACAGCGGGCTGATAAGAACGTCTTCGCCCTGAGGTTGCCGTTTTGCCGGTCAAACTATTCGGCTAATCTCTCGCGCGAAGCACACCACGCAGCAGCGGCACCACATGGCAACGAAACAGTACAAGACGAAGCTCACGCGCCCGCAGGTCTTTCTCTGGCGCATGATGCTGTTCCTGGTTCTCGCCGTGCTGCTTGCCATCATCCTCGACGGCCAGACCGAGCAACTGAGACGCAGCTTCATGGCCAATCCGGGCCTGAACGGCCTGATCATCGCCGTGCTGGTGGTCGGCATCGTCTATGCCTTCCGCCAGGTCTTGCGGCTCTATCCGGAAATCAACTGGGTCAACAATTTCCGGATCTCGGACCCCGGCATCGCAACCGACAAACAGCCCGTCTTGCTGCTGCCCATGGCGACCATGCTGCGCGACCGCACCGGCCACCTTGCGTTGGCGACCGGCTCAGCCCGCACACTCCTGGAGTCCGTCGCCTCGCGCCTGGACGAAGCGCGCGAGACGACACGCTACCTTGTCGGCTTGCTCGTTTTTCTTGGGCTGCTCGGAACGTTCTGGGGCCTGCTCCAGACCGTGAGCTCGGTCGGCAACACGATCAACGCGCTCGACACGACCGGCAGCGAAAGCGTGCTGCTCTTCGATCAATTGAAAGAGGGCTTGGCCGGACCGTTGAGCGGCATGGGCATTGCCTTCTCCAGCTCGCTGTTCGGCCTGGCGGGCTCGCTGATCCTCGGCTTCCTCGATCTGCAGGCCGGCCACGCTCAAAGCCGATTCTATAACGAGCTTGAAGATTGGCTCGCCAACATCACCGAGCTTCAGTCGGTGGATCCCGGCACCAAGGATGTCTCGCCGCAATTGCGCTTTGCGCTGATGGACATGCAGCACTCGCTGTCCGACCTCAACGAGAAGGTCGAGCAGCGTATCCTCAACGACAATACGGGCGATGCGGTGAAAGACTTGGCGCAAGGCGTCGACAAGCTCATTCGCCAAATGCGCGCGGAGCAGAAGGTCGTGCGCGAATGGGCCGACGAACAAGCGCAGCAACAGCATGAGCTTGCCACGGTGCTGCGCCAGATCTCCGGCAAGAAGCCCGCGCCGGCCCGCGAAGGCAGTTAGCCATGGCCCTGGCACGCGCCCGCCGCCGTCAATACACCCCCAATTACTGGCCGGGCTTCGTGGACATGCTGTCCACGCTGCTGCTCGTGGTGATCTTCCTCATGGCCATGTTCATGGTCACCAACTACATCATCACCCAGGCCGCGAGCGGCAAGGACACGATGTTGTCGCGGCTGACCCGGCAGCTCTCCGAGCTGACCGAACTGCTGGCGCTCGAACGGTCCAAGAAAGAGTCGGCCGAAGACAATCTGTCGGCGCTGCAAGCCACGCTCCTGAACACCGAATCGGAAAACAAGCGGCTGACGGGGATGCTCGGCACCGCGAGCGGTGCGACGGAAGACGCCGAGGGCCGCATTGCCGCGCTCGGCACCAAGCTCGACGATCAGCGCAAGATCACCAATGACGCGCTCGCCAAGGTCGAACTGCTCAACCAGCAGCTTGCCGCGCTCAGGCTTCAGCTCGCCGCCTTGAACGAGGCGCTCGAAGCTTCAGAGGCGAAGGACAAAGACGCCCAAGCCAAGATTGCCGATCTCGGCCAGCGTCTGAACGTAGCCCTGGCCAAGAAGGTGAAGGAGCTCAACGAGATCCGCTCCGACTTCTTCGGCAAGCTGCGGGCAGCCTTAGGGGCAAGGCAGGACTTTAAGATTGTCGGCGACCGCTTCGTGTTCCCCTCGGACGTTCTGTTCGATCCCGGCTCGTCCGATCTGAAGCCCGGCGCGGCGCCTGAGCTCAACAAGCTGGTCACGGCACTGAGAGAGATTGAAGGCAACATCCCGCCGGACATCGCCTGGGTCATGCGGGTCGACGGCCACACGGACATCAACCCGATCGCGACGCCCGAATTTCCCTCCAACTGGGAGCTGTCGAGCGCGCGCGCCATCTCCGTGGTGCGCTATCTCATGAGCCAGGGGATTTCGCCGCAACATCTCGTGGCCGCCGGGTTCGGCGAGTTCCAGCCCATCGATGCAGGCTCAAGCGACGAGGCGCTGGCCCGCAACCGCCGCATCGAACTGAAGCTGACGGAGCGCTAGGCTACTCTGCGGCGTCGGGCGCGAATTGCAGGTCGGCGAGCCGCGCATAGACGCCGCCTTCGCGCATCAGGACTTGATGGGTCCCCTGCTCCACCAAACGTCCGCGATCGAACACCAAGATGCGGTCGGCGTTCACGACGGTCGCTAACCGGTGCGCGATGACGAGCGTGGTGCGCCCCTCCATCACTTTGTCCAAGGCCTTCTGCACTAAGGTCTCGCTCCTGGCATCGAGCGCGCTCGTCGCCTCGTCCAGCAGAAGGATCGGCGCATCGCGTAAGACCGCGCGCGCAATGGCGATGCGCTGCCGCTGCCCCGCCGAGAGCGTAACACCGCCCTCGCCCAGCTCGGTGTCATAGCGTTGCGGCAACTCCATAATGAACTCGTGGGCGTGCGCCGCTTTCGCCGCCGCCTCGATTTTGGCCCGGCTCGCTTTGCCGGCGCCGTAAGCGATATTGGCGGCCACCGTGTCGGCAAACAGCGCCGGCTCTTGGGGCACGAGCGCGAAACGCGCGCGCAAGTCCGAAAGGCTGGCCTCGTTCACGGGCACGCCGTCGATCCGCACGGCGCCAGACTCCGGATCGTAGAAGCGCAACAGCAGCGCAAAGATTGTTGTCTTGCCGGCACCCGATGGGCCGACAAGCGCCACGCGTTCGCCCGGCTTCACCTGGAAGCTCACATCATGGAGCGCGCGCTGCTCGGGCCGCAACGGATAGGTGAACGACACGTCGTCAAATGCGATCTCGCCATCGGGCGGCTCAGGCATCGCCTTGGGATGTTCGGGCGACGTGATCTGCGAGCGCACTTGCAGCAACTCGCCAAGCCGTTCGGCCGCGCCCGCGGCTTGCGCAACTTCGCCCCACACCTCGCTGAGGCTGCCGACGGCCGCGGCGGCGAATACGGCGTAGAGCACGAACTGCCCGAGCGTGCCGCCGGTTATGGCGCCGGACAACACATCCTGCGCGCCGTACCACAACACGCCGACGACGCTGATGAACACGAGAAAGATGGCGATGGCGGTGAGGCCGGCACGCGCCTTGGTGCGCGCATTCGCGGCCTCGAAGGACCGGTCCACGGCGTCCCGGTAACGTTCCGTGGTCGCCGTCTCATGGGTGAAGGCCTGCAACACTTTCACCTGGCCGAGGCTCTCGCTGGCATAGGCCGACGCGTGCGCCAGCGCATCTTGCGCGAGCCGCGAACGCGCCCGCACGGACCGGCCATAAGCGACGAGCGGCAGCACAATGATCGGAATGGCGATCAGCACGGCGAGCGACAGCTTGGTGCTGGTCACCACCATCATGACCACGGCGCCGGCAAGCAGCAGCACGTTGCGGATGGCTTGGCTGATCGCCGTGCTCGCGGCCGCCTTCACTTGCGTGGTGTCGGCGGTGAGCCGCGACATGACTTCGCCCGAGTGCGAGACCTCAAAGAAGGCCGGGCTCAAACCCGTCAGATGTTTGAACACATCGCTGCGGATATCGGCGACCACACGCTCGCCGAGCCAATTCACGCAGTAGAACCGGGCGGCGCTCGCTAGCGCCAGCACTACACCCACGCCGACCAGCGTCATGAAATAGGTGTCGATCAGGTCGGGCTCGATGCCTGAGAAGCCAAGATCGATCATGCGCCGCACGGCCAACGGCACGGCGAGCGTGGCCGCGGCGGCGGCCACCAGCGCGACGAAAGCGGCGGCGAGCATCCTTTTATGGCGCAGCAGATACGGCCGCAGCCTCAGAAGCGGGCGCAGCGAGGGCCGCTTTGCCTCATCCTCCGGGGTGTCTTCCAACTCAGGGTGTTGCCGATCTTGACCGTCGGAGTTCGATACGACTTGCACTAGATATGCCCAGCTAGAATGCAGTTGGCCGACTTTAAGGGCCTGAGCGGGAAGCGCAAAGGCCTTGATGCCGCGCCCACCGGCACTGTCTCCCGCAAGGTTAAGCCCCGGGAACGGCCCCCGTTTGCACGCGATCTTGCCCTAGCGCCGGTTCCGCGTTATAGGCTCACGCCAATTCCGCCAGAATTCGATCAGGCGACGTGGGGTGCCCTCGGCAAGGACGATCGGCGGCGCCGGACAATGAAGGTTTGAGCCATGAAAAAAGACATTCACCCGGAGTACCACCAGATCAAGGTGGTCATGACGGATGGCAGCGAATTCGTCACCTACTCGACCTATGGGGCCGAGGGCGACTCGCTGAAGCTGGACATCGATCCCAAGACCCACCCGGCCTGGACCGGCGGTGGGCAGCACCTGATCGATCGCGGCGGCCGCCTGACGCGCTTCAAGAAGAAGTACGAAGGCTTTTTGAAGTAGGCTGGATTACTCGGCCTCGGAGCCGAATGCCGCGTGCAGCGCCGAGAGCTGCGAGCTGAGCGGGTGATGTGTTTCGCCCTCAGCAGTCTGTTCGTTGAAATCGAGCATCTGGTCGAGGCGAACCACCCGCTCCTGAAGCTTGATACTCTGCTCGATGAGATCGCGCAGGCGCTCCGGTAGCGCCTCGAAATCGCGGGTCGGCTGCTCGGCGCCCGCCACGGGGAGCTTGATCTTGCGCTGTTCCTCGACCGCCTGCTCCGGGGTCAGTTCGCCTTCGCTCACGGCCCGGCGGATCAGGAGCCAAGACGCCAGCTGCATCAGCCGCGTCGTCAGGCGCATACTTTCCGTTGCATAGGCCAGCGAATGGGGCGGCTTGAGCTTGCGGGCCTCTTTACGGCCATCGCCGTCCAGATAAGCGGCCGCGGCCTCCACCAAGGCCATACCTTCGCGGAAGACAGTCTTGAACTGGTCCGATCGCGCGAATTTCGCGCCGAATGAGACCGTTACGCCCTCATAGGCATCGGTGCTGTCGTTCTTGGACTTCCCCGCCATTCGCCCCACTCCGTCAACAGCCCCTTCTCGGGGCACCCCTTATGGGGCGGCATAGTATGCCATGGGCGGAACTTGTCGTCGCCTTCTGGTAACCAAGGTTAAAGCGAGGAATTCAGGCAAAAAGAGAGCCGCCAAAAAAGGCGGCTCAGGAAGTTAACAGGGAGGCGTCAAAACAGAGTGGAACAGGCCACTCAGATCCAGAGGACTGGATAACGAGGACTTTACGCGGCAACTCCTAATAAGCGGTTAAGACTAAGGCCTGATTTACCTAAAGGATCGGTGTGCAGGACTTAATCAGCGCTTAAATGCGGCTTCCGCGGCGTTTTTTGAGGATTGCTTGGCGCCCAGCGCCTCTTCCACCCGCGCGATTTCTTCCCGGAGCGCATCGATCAGCGCCTCCAATTCCGCCACGGAGTGCTTGCTCAGGTCTTGGCCGAGCGTGTCGCCTTTCGGCGCCTTTGGCGCGAGATCGTCAAGGTCCATGGGCGGGCCGTCCCTTAAAGGATGCCGCACCCTACCATCGTGGCCTTTCGCCCATAATCCCTTTATCCATGGCCCGCGGACTGAAGAGACGGCGAGGAACCAATGCTGCCAGAGACCATGACTGTCATTGAAGCGCGCGAGGCCGGGGGCCCGGAGGTTCTGGTGCCGGCCATGCGGCCCGCGCCCAAGCCCGCTCCCGACGAGGTGCTGATCGCCGTGGAGGCCGCCGGGATCAACCGGCCGGACGTGCTCCAGCGCCAGGGCCTTTATCCGCCGCCCAAAGGCGCGTCCGATCTTCTCGGGCTCGAAGTCGCCGGTCCCGTGATCATGGTCGGCGAGGCCGTCACCCGCTTCAAGCCGGGCGACTTCGTCTGCGCGCTGGTCAATGGCGGCGGCTATGCCGAGTTTGCCGTCGCCCCGGAGACGACCACGCTCAAAGCACCCGATGGGCTGACCGCGGTTCAGGCTGCCGCGCTGCCGGAGACGATCTTCACCGTCTGGCACAATGTCTTCGAGCGTGGGGGCCTCGAGGAAGGCGATTGGCTCCTGGTCCATGGCGGGGCCAGCGGCATCGGCACCACGGCCATCCAGCTGGCCACCGCGCTCGGCGCAAAAGTCATCGTCACGGTTGGCGACGATACCAAGGCCAAGGCCTGCGAGGCGCTCGGCGCCGTCCGCGCCATCAACTACCGCGAGGAAGACTTCGTCGACGTGGTGCGTAAGGTCACCGAGAAGCACGGCGCCGACGTCATCCTCGACATGGTGGGCGGCGACTATATCGAGCGGAACCTGCGGGCCGCGGCGCTCGAAGGCCACATCGTCCAGATCGCCTTCCTGAAGGGCTCCAAGGTCGAGATCGACCTGATGCGGTTGATGATGCGCCGACTCACCCTGACCGGCTCGACGCTGCGCGCGCAAGGCGCCAAGGCCAAAGCGCGCATGGCCGAGGCAATCGAGAAGACCGTGTGGCCGCTGATCGCGGTGGGCGACTTCAAGCCAGTGATCGACTCCACATTTCCGCTCAGCGACGCGGCCGACGCCCATAAGCGCATCGACGACCCCGGCCATGTGGGCAAGATCGTCCTCGAAGTGACCGGGTAAGCGCACCCTAGCGAGGTCTTCAGGCCATGCACCTCAATTCCTCAGTTCGGTTCTTCCTTCGAGTCCTCTTCATCGGCGGGTTGATCCTTTGTGTGCCAGTGTTCGCGTTTTTGGTGCTCTACGCGGAGCCCTTCGAGCCGCTACGCCGGAATATGACCGAGAAGCTTCTCTCTGAAGCGATGGACGCCACCGTTGAGGTGCGCGGGCCCATCCACATTGACGCCGGCTGGGCGCCGACCGTGAGGATCGAAGACATCGCGGCGGTGGAGAGCAGTCTCCCGCCGGACCTCAAGCGGTTATCGATCAAGTCGATCAAGGTCGACGTGCCGCTCATGCCGTTGTTTATCGCCGATGTGCAACTCCGCGCCCTCGTGATCGAGGGGCTCGACGTGGCCATCGAGATTCCGGAAGGCGGCGCAGACGAAGCCAGCATCAACGTGGCCGAGACGGTGGGCGACTTCGTCCGCTCGCCATTCGCGAGCGACTTCGTCTTGCGCGATGCGAAAGTCGACTATGTCAACGAGGAGAACGGATTCGATCTCCACTATGTCTTCGATGAGATTGCGAGCCACCCATCGGACGACGGCGGGGTCGATGTCGAGGGAACGGGCCGGTTCAACGATGAGCCATGGAGGCTCGAAGTCGATGTCGATCCGCCGGGCGAGGACGAAGACCGGCGGAAGTTCGTGTTTGCAGTGAACCATGCAGGCCTGAAGGTTGCCTTCGCGGGCAACTATGCCTTCGACACGAGCTTCTTCGGAACGGAAAGCGATGCCGTCGACATGACGGTGACCGCATCGGCGCCGCAGTTGAACCGGTCTCTCGCAGTCTACGATATCAAGGGCGAGCTTGATGGATCCGGTGCGCTTTCGGGGCGGCTTGCAGGATCGCTGGATGAGCTTGCGCTCAGCGAGCTCGCGCTGAAGCTCGCATTCGAGTCCGGGGACACTTACGAAGTGACCGGCGACATCGCAGACCTCATGCAAGGCACGGGCCTCGCGCTGAAGCTCAAGGGCGCGTTCGCGAAGAAGCAGCTGCCGGAAGGCGAGGCACGGCCGATCTACGATATCGGCGTCACCGGCTTTCGAGGGCGCATCGAGGGGTCGCGGGACAGCGTTCTCATAAGAGATTTCCGCGTGACCACGAGCGCCATCCGGACCAAGTTCAGGGATATCGGGCCGATTACCGCCGAACGTCTCTATAAGACCGACGACGGCAGGCTCGGCCTCTACGACGTCGTGGTCCTGGCCGGCGATCCCAAGCGCCCGAGCGTGCGCGTCGCCGGCACGGTGAAAGACATCATCGGGTTCAAAGGCGTCAGCCTCAACGGGCAGATCGATTTCCTCACGGCCGACCTTTTCGACCTCGCGGCCGAGGAGAGCGCCGAAGCGCTTGGTCACCTTTTTGGCGACGTGACCATCTCCGATGCCGACGGATCGCTCGGCATCGAGAGCCTGTCGGCGACGGTCACCGACAGCAGCCTGCTCGAGCTCAGCGTGGACCTTGCGATCGACGACCTGCCGGAGGCCAATGAGCTCACATTCGCGACCCACCTCGACATTGAGAAGTTCAAGCCGTTGGCTACGGCGCTTGGAAGCGAAGTTGAGGACGTGGGGCGGGTCAAGTTCGACGGCACCGTAGCCCGAAGCGATGAGAACATCGTCATGGCCGGGACCATGCTTGTCGGGCAAACCACGCTCGAAGGTTCGCTGACCGGGGCGCTCTCGGAAAAGCGTGCGCCCGTCCTCAATGGCAACATCGCGACCGAGCTGCTGCATTTGTCGGATCTCATGAAGCTCGCGTCCATCAACGCCGTGTTTCAGGAGAATGCCGACGACGCGGATGCTGACGTGATTGACTATTCGGAGGTCTGGGAGACCTTGCTCGTCGACCTTCAGGTAAAGGTGGCCGCGATCGCCGGCGGTGGTGGCAATGCGAGCAACATTGAAGGCCGCATGACCTACCGCGCTGGAGTCATCGGCCTCGACCCCATGAACATGACCTATCTCGGCGGCACAGCCTCCACCAACGGCAATATCGACACCAAAGACAATCAGAACAGCTTCGCGCTCAAGGGCAGCATCAACAATTTGCGCATCGGCGAAGTGCTCCAGGCGATGGAGGTCAACTATCCGGTCTCCGGGGCGCTCAACGTGACCTACGATCTGTCTGGCGCAGGCAACACCAAGGCGCAGATTCCCCGGACGCTGAGCGGCTCGCTCACGACATCGCTGCGCAATGGCTCGATCGGCACACGCCTGATCGACCTGACGGGCATGAGCCTGCCGGGCTGGCTCCTGTCGGGCGCGGCTGGCGGCAGTCAGTCGCCGCTCGTGTGCGTTGTCGCGCCCTTCTCCTTCAAGAACGGGCGCGGTACGACAAGAGGCTTGGTGCTCGAGACGAACAATGTGCAAGTGGTCGGCGTGGGCACGGTGGATTTCCGCGCGAACACCATCGATCTTCACTTCAAGCCGCAAGCGCTACGGAAGCAATTCATCAAGACCGCGCAACCCTTCTCCATCCAGGGCAAACTCGCCAGCGCGAAAGTGACGCTCGGCGGGGCGCCCGTGGCGGGTGCGGTCGTCGGCACACTTGCCTCGCCCCTGAACCTCCTGAGTGCGATCACACAGCCCCGGGCCGGCACGCCCGGGCGCGTGCCCTGCCGCGTGGTGCATGCCAAGCCGCAGAGCGGCCAGGCCACGACCACCAAGCCGCGGCGCGGTGGTCCGCTCGGCCTTGGCATTCTCGGCGGCCAGAGGCGCCGTTGATCGGCCAGGACGGCTCCCAGAACCAATTGCTTGTGGGGGCGAGTGTCCCTATATAGGGCTCATTCCCCTCAATTGGTTGATTTGGCTCTTTCGCCGAGGGGGCGAGAGAGACGGCGCTACCCCTTTAAGCAAGGCTGAAAACCCATCATGACCCGCACCCCTTTGATGCCCAAGGCGACCGCCGTTTGGCTGGTCGACAACACTTCCCTCACCTTCGATCAGATCGCCGAATTCTGCGGCCTGCACGTGCTTGAGGTGAAGGGCATCGCCGACGGCGACGTGGCCCACGGCATCAAGGGCATGGACCCCATCTCCTCCGGCCAGCTCTCCCGCGATGAGATCGCGGTGGCCGAGGAAGACCCGAAGCACCGGCTAGTGCTTCTGGAGCCCAAGGTCGAGGTGCCCGAGGTCAAGACCAAGCGGGGCCCGCGCTACACACCCGTGTCGCGCCGCCAGGACCGTCCGAACGCCATCCTGTGGCTCTTGAGGAACCACCCCGAGCTGAAGGACAGCCAGGTCATGCGCCTGGTGGGCACCACCAAGCCGACCATCCTGTCCATTCGTGAGCGCACCCACTGGAATTCGCCCAATCTGGTGGCGCAGGATCCGGTGACGCTTGGGCTGTGCTCACAGATCGATCTCGATGCGGCCGTGAAGCGGGCCGCGGCGCGGCTGGAGCGCGAGCGCAAGAAGGCCGAGAAGGCCGCTGCCAAGGCCGGCACGCTCCTGCCTACCGAGGAGACGACCGCCGCCGCCGTTCCCATGACGCCCGCGGAAGCCCATGCTGGGGCGGCAAGCCCGCCCGAGGCACCGCTACTAGTGCCGCCAGCGCCACCCACGCCTGAAGACGCCATGGCCGCCTCGCTGGCAAAGGAAGCCCGCGACGCCATGGCCGCTCCGGTCGAGGAAGAGGCCGCGCCGGACGCCGACTCCGTGTTCGCCAAGCTGAAAGAGCTGAAGCCCGAGGGCGGCGAATCCGAAGAGGACACCCCTTCCGAGTAAGAATGCGGGGACACACCCCGATTTGACCTCGATCAAGGCTGGACGCCCGGCCAGAGGCGAGCCTCCCCCTTCCAAAAAATGCGCATGGAGGGGGAGACATTATGAGCGAGTTCGAAATTCTCTTTTTGGTGGCTGTGGTCGGTGCGTTCGGCGCGTTTGCCGTGACATTGGCCTATTACACACACCGCTAGCCGGTCATCCGCCCCGAAAGGGCGAGCAACAGCAATTGATTCAAGACCACCTGCTTGGCTAGTGTGCATCGAGGAAACGCGCCCGCCAAGCCCATGGTCGATCCCTACAACGCTGGTCTGAAGAAGACCCCGGCGAACTACCAGCCGTTGACGCCGCTCGTGTTCCTGGAGCGCGCCGCCGCCGTGTATCCGGATCACACCGCGATCGTGCATGGGGGCGCGCGGACCGACTACCGCACATTTTATGCGCGCACGCGCCGGCTTGCCTCCGCGCTTCAAGCCCGAGGCATCGGCGAAGGCGACACGGTGTCGGTGATGCTGTGCAACTCGCCCGCCATGCTGGAAGCCCATTACGGTGTGCCCATGGTGGGGGCGGTGCTTCACTCGATCAACACGCGCCTCGACGCTGAGGCCGTCGCCTTCATGCTCGACCATGCGGAGACGAAGGTGCTGATCGGGGACACGGAGTTCGCGCCCGTGCTGAAGGAGGCGCTTGCCCGCGCCAAGGCAAAGCCGCTTCTCATCGACTATCGCGATCTCGAACTAGGCGTCGAAGGGATGCGCCTCGGCGATCTCGACTACGAGGTCCTTCTCGACGGCGGCGATCCCGACTTCGTCTGGGCGATGCCAGCCGACGAATGGAATGCCATTTCGCTCAACTATACGAGCGGCACCACCGGCAACCCCAAAGGCGTGGTCTATCACCATCGCGGCGCGGCGCTGATGTGCTACGCCAATACCCTCGCCACCGGCATGGGCACGCATCCCGTCTATCTTTGGACGCTGCCCATGTTCCACTGCAATGGCTGGTGCTTCCCCTGGTCGCTCAGCCTCGTCGCCGGTAAGCATGTCTGCTTACGG
>Ga0209013_10000142_pt1 | contig 56230 bp, 80 predicted proteins | sample Cruoilmetagenom2_FD_187291 | JGI IMG/M metagenome (GOLD analysis project Ga0209013, IMG submission 187291) | Oil polluted marine microbial communities from Coal Oil Point, Santa Barbara, California, USA - Sample 2 (SPAdes) (version 2) | ecosystem: Environmental > Aquatic > Marine > Oil seeps ...
AATTAAATGCAAGTGAAGTTAAAAAACTTGAGAGTGAGAGAAAACTTATACAAAAACGTAGTGAAGTTGATCGGGTCCGTGAAGGCTTTGAAGATACATTTGCACCAGGTGAACAATCGTCTGGCCCTTCTGAGCAGTTCCCGCAGCAACCTTTGTTTGGTGCGCAGTCACCGCAGGCACAGTTTATGAGCCAGCTTATGAGAATGGATGGTGACAGGCGTGCTGAGTTCATGGAACAGTTATCTGATGCTGATCCCGCAGCACTAAATCAACTATCCAGTATGTTTGTCCAGCCGCAGTCTAATCCGATGGGGCAACAGCCCGGTATGCCTGGAATGTACCAGCAAGGAATGTACCCTCCCTGGATGATGCAACAGCAACCGCAGCAGGAACCACAGCCACAGGAATCTACTACGTCAGTTATGCGAGAGATGTTCAGTCTCATGAAAGATATGCAGCCAGAGAAAGATAATTCTGCTGTAGAGATTATCCGGGATCTTAAAGATGAAATTAAATCCCTGCATTCCCGGTTGGATGGTGTCAATAATGGTTCAAATGGTGGTTCCAATGCCAGCGATCCTATTATCCAGTATATCCAGCAACTTGAAAAGAAAATTGAAAATACACAACAGCGCCCTTCATTTAGTGAGCAGGCGCATGAGTTGAGGAATACCATCCAGGATCTTGAATCTATCGGGCTGGTGAATAATAATACCGGGATATCTGTTGAGGATAAGATCAGGATGAAAGAAGTTGATCACCAGATTGATATGGAAACTAAACAGTTCCTTGTTGACCAGGAAGCTGTTGATATTGAAAAAGGTAAACAGAAAGTACGTGAAGATTTTACTAAACGATTGTTTACTCAAAGTTTTTCACCTGTGCCCGAAGTCGAAACTCCTGTTAATCAACCTCAACAGGCAAATCCATTTTTTAATATTCCCGCACCAAAAGTATTGACAAAACCCAGTATTGTTGATACGATCGAATCTGATGAAGGGACTGTGCACGAAGTACGCACACGTCCTGTAAATGATGGCGGAGAGTGAGTGACATGGCACGTATAATCGATGAAGTTATGGAGTGGAAACTTGAAATATTCCCTGAAGCAACCCCTGTTGAAAATATAAACGAACCTACACAAGGATATCGTGCACTGTTGGGATTTGATAATTCCACTGACAGACATGTAATTATGTATGTGTGGTACGATAAAGATAAATTCGCTATCGGTGACGTTCTTTCTAAAATTAATAGTATGAAGAACTGTTCCAGGTGCGATACACTTGACCGTGAACGATTAAACGAGCTTTCCATTGAACCCGCGGCACGTCCGGACCCGTACTATAATCCAGTTCAAACACCTGTGTCACAACCTGCACAGACCGATTATGGTACGCTATCCCCTCCCGGTCGTCCTGCGGTTCATACCCCTGTACCGAATCCCCCTACATATGCGCCTAATCCTTCAACACCTGCGCCCGGTACACGGACTGATGTAAAAAGTATGTTCGCAGATGCGATGTTCGATGCATACCTGACGCCGGCAGGTAAACTCATGTGGGGAAATGTGTTTGGTGATACCGCACTTGTTGAATCCGCATATCCTAAAAACGTTAACGAGATGTCCCGGTTAGTTGAGCAGACAACCGCAGGTGAATTCCTGCGTAATCCGGAGGAAGCAAAAGAGTTCTTTGCAGCGATTCACAGTGGTGATCCCGACGATGCGCCAGGATCGTCCGGTCAGTCGAAGGTTCGTAAGACAAAAGGTATTGTAATTTACTAAATACCAAAACATTTATATAAAAATAGTGCCTTTTTACTATTCCCGGCGCTCGCTATTGTAGATTTTACACAACACGGTTAACCATTACGGCGTCGGGTCTTGTTTACATTTGTGTGTTGCAATGTCTTCCTTTTTTACTGCTTGCCCGCATTTACTGCAATAATAATCAAGATTTGCAGGTTTATCATCCTGCTCTCTACTGTTTGTTAGTTTCCTCATCTTGTTCTTCCAATGCAGCAATTAATGATTCACCTATCGTTTCAGGTATGTTAGATAATACGGCGTTTGTAAATAAAAGGCAGAATCTTAATGCAGACGAATATGTAGGGAACTGGCCGGATGCAATTATATTTTTTAAAATTCGTAATTCTCCAGGGCTTACCCTGAACTGTATTCGTTCACCGTTTGAACGTTTTACCATTACAGTCCCTCAAATTCAGGTAATTCACACCATTCCGGTATTTTTTCAGCTTCTTTAAAACTGACATCCCTTTTGCTTTTATTGCAAAACCCGTGTATAAATCCTGGATTGTATTTTTTACACTCTAGACAAGATGAAATTGTATAATATTTCATTCTTTTGGTGTCCCATCTTGGTTAATCAATCCTTTAGCTATTAACTCTTCTTTTGCCAGCGTGGCTGCTTCAAACGCGATTATATTTATTTTATCCATAGCATCATCCATTACTTCAGGACCGAACTCAACAATCATGTTTTTCATTGTTTGTACAGCTTTTTGTTTTCCCTCTTCCAATGGTTTTATTATTTCTTGGCACTTTGCTTTGTTTTTTGGATCCCCTAATTCACATCCCATTGCCAATACTGCTAAAGTCCCCATCGCATCCGCAATATCGTTTTTTGGTGGCGTGTTTTCTAGAAGTGGCGGCGGTATATTTCCTGACATAAGATATTAATTTCATTTAAACATATATAAATCTATATGTTAAATTTTTTTATTTTCCGTCATATTCACCACTTGTGTTTTCAAAGTCACCACCATCCTTTGTGTGTGTGTCAAGTTTCAGTTGTTGTCTGTATTTGTCATCAGGGTCAACGTACTTTTCCGGCTTACCCTGTACTATCCATTCCTTGAAATGCTTGATAGCTTTTTGTTTTAATTTCGGAAGGTGGTCCAGTGAGTTCTTTATCGGGTATGGTATTGCCTGTATATCTTTCCATTTTGTGAATACTTTTGTCATCCCGTAAATGATTATGACATTTCCATTACCCTGATCATGGAATCCCATGTCGTGAGATAACAAGTCTGTGTATGTACCATATCTGGTTTTTGGTATTTTTGATATTTCATTGAATTGTCCTGCTTGTTTTGTCGTTTCCGGTTCGATCTCATCAGGCTCTGTTTCTTCAATGCTTGCTATAGGGTGGTCTACTATGGCACATCCCTGCTCTGGGTATGTTGTTTTTATTGGTACTGATTTTGGTGATGGTATTTGGTCCCAGGTTATGGTTATTTTGTGTATGCCTGGCATTCCTAATAATACCTTTACTATATCGTCTGCCTGCTCTTTTGTTAGGTCTGTCGGTGAGACGGCGTTGTTTTTGTTTGATATTTTTATTGTGAATGTCATTTTTATAATTCCATCATTTCTTTCAATTCTTCTATATTTCTCGGTTTTCCAATTAAAAGACATGCATTGTTTATCAATTTTTTCTGCTTTGTTTTATGATTTTCATCAAATGGATATCCATCTATCCACATTTCAAGCGACAATGTCAAATCATTTACTATATCTGACAAATATTTATTGTGTTCTATCGCTTGCGTTACTGTTAATCGTTTCATTTACTCATCCCCGTATAGTGTTTTTCCCACTCATTTGAGATCTCAAATCCGATACAGTTCCTATTTGTCTTCTCGCATGCTCTCAAGGTGGTTCCCGAGCCAATACATGAATCATGGACCCAATCACCTTCATCTGAGTACGTCCTGATCAGGTACTCATAAAGTGCGACTGGTTTTTGCGTATCATGAATTGAACTGGTCTGAATATCCTTTGGAAATAAAATAACACTTCTAGGATATCTTTTTGTGTTACCTCCGCCTGAAAGTTCTGTTTTGCATTCTCCATATACTGAACTCCTGTTTTGTGTTTCTAAAGTTTTAGTATAAGTATTCATCGGTTTGTGTCCGATGGTCTTCTGAGGATTGTATTTTGGTCGCTTTTTGTAGAAAACCAGGATGTTTTCGTGTGCCTGCATTGGCATTATATTAGCATTTAGGTGACCGGTCGCATTTGTTTTTTCCCAAATCCATTCGTACCTGAACATGTCCGGATTGCTCATTACCAGTGCCGAGGTAAATGGCTGTTTCGCTGTAAAGATAATTGCTCCATTGTCTTTAATGATCCGTTTGTACTGCACCCATAGTTTTTTTAGGTCTATTGGTGAGTCCCAGGTGCAATTTGTCATATTGTAAGGCAGGTCTGTCATGATAAGGTCTATTGATTTGTCCGGGATTTCCGGTAAAAGATATAGTGCGCCCCGTTTATCAATCTTCCAGGTCTGTGTTGTTTTCATCTTCATACTCTTTGAATTTGATTAATATCTCTGCTAGCGCTTGCCCTTGATCTCTTATATTATGTTCACTCTGGTAATCAATTAGAATTTGTTTTGCATCACCTATTACTGAAACGTTTATTCGTTCAATTGATTTCATTTTTTCACCTAATTATCAAAAAAGAATACTATTCTAACATTTTCTTGCGTACCAAGTTCAGTTAATTTTGGTATCACCTCATCATAAAAATTACCTGCAGTTATTTTTAATGGAATTTCCCATTTTCTCCATGTATATGTACATCTTAGTGATGGTCCGATGCCTTGGCTATATGGATATCTCAAATCGTAGTCTGGGTGTAATGTTTTTAGTGATAAGCTAAATTTTTTCCATCTTTTGTTATCCATGTATCCTGCTTCTTTTATTGTTTCATTCCAATCAATTTCAAGAAGTTCCTTTAATGTGAAATATGTGTGTGAATGCCCGTCTTCTCCCCACGACTCGCTATATGCTTTTACCTCATCCGATACATCAGATGGTAGTCCTTTTGGTTGACATATTGGCTTTATGCCTTGATAATTTCTGACATTTGCCAGTAAAGCAAACATACTATAATTACGATCTGTATACAACCGATTTTCATAACTTACATGTATATAGCCATCGTTTTCTGTCCATTCATCCACTGATTCCCATTTTCCGTTATTGTTTACTTCTACAAATAGATGTATATCACATCCCATAATTACTCACCTTTTTTACCAATCCAAGTTTTATTGACATAATCAAAAATTAACGGCACCCCACCCGATTTTCCAATGTTTTCAAAAAGATTGACTTGTTCTATCAAAGCTAATCTTTGTTCAAGGCCCATTTCAATTTCAGTTTCACCAAATTTCACTGTTTTCATAAATGGTTTTATACTTGTGCAATTGTTTTCAATGCCTGTTTTTTCATCGATTAAAATAAATGGATAAGCCCTGCACATCATCGGTCTTTTATCATAAATTGTGCATTGGTTTGTTTCTATGTCTAGCATCGGGCATGGTTCCGAGACCATCTGGTATAACAAGACTTTTATTTTGGGTACGTTTTTGCGTTTTATCCCAATATATGGAACTATTTTTGTTTCGGGATGTTGTTCAAAACAGTCTCGCTCTTCTGGTCTTAAACATAGTCCTACGGCTTTTATTATTTCCACTGGGTCTTTTATTACAATCCTGCGACAGCACGAGCCGCAGGACAAACAACTGAATTTTGGTGTCATGATTAATACACCGGGACGGATTTGAACTGCCGACTTCCCACACATCAATACATAACGGTGGGCGCTCTGACCTGACTGAGCTACCGGTGTCTGCTGTGTACTGGCAAGATTGCAATGCCACATTAACAATCCTGACCAGTACAATCTATACATAAACGTAAACGTATATGTAATTTCCTGTTTTGAATTCATGACATTGCCTGAAGGAGCATAATATATCAAACTGCCACACAGGGGCTCTCGGAGAGCGGGAATAGAAGAAGCAATAGGATATGATTTTAATTATAAATATTAATAAGTATAAGGAGTTAACGGGGCGTTGCATCACCACCCCGAAAGCTAATTGAGTGAATTATTCTCTGCTTTACAAGTAAACAATTGTGAACTATAGTATAAATAATTTATTGATTAAAGATTTGTTGTAGCCGTGGTTACTGTAGGGGAACCCCTACTTTAATTCATGCGCTATAATGAATTCGTTTAACTCGAACTAAAAAAATATAAATCTGGTGGTCACCCACCTAATCGTCTAGTCCTGCAATCCAACCGCCTTCGTTATATGGATAGTCGTCTACAAATCCGTAGCTGTTTAATATTTCTTCGGCTTCTACACTTATCTGTTGAAACTGTTTTTGTTCTATTACTTCAAAAACATTTTCGATTCCGTTTTCAGCTTCATCTATCATTGCGTCATTAAACTCCATGTGTCCTTTCACATACATGTCATCATATTCCTTTAGTTTGTCTTCAATCTCCTGTAATTCCATAATTCATTCCTCCTTAAAAAGTAAAAGTTAGGTGCCGGCACACCTATACAAAAACCGGGAATTCTACAACACCCATTTTGTCACTGATCGGGTATGCTTTCATTGTTGGGTTTGCACTCAATGTTATTTCGTGCCCCCACCTATTACTGACTTTACGCGTTGTAGTTGATCCAACCCATTCAAAATATTTAGATGTGGTTTCTAAGTACATTTTACAGACCTCCTTCGTAATCCCAATCCGGTTCAAACATTCGCTCACATTCACAGATGCCTTTTTCCATTGCTTCAAGTGCCCGGTCTTCCCCTGTACACTGTCCACATTCACAGTCGGGTCCATGTTCATCTACTTCTTCTTGTTCTTCCTCTTTTGGTTGATGCCATTCAGACACATATGCGCGTTCTCCATCAAATATGGACATGTCTTCTTCATCCCCTTCTTCTATATCCCAGTCTACGACTGTCACAACTGTACCTTCTGGCATAGCTATTTCCTGCACTGCTCCGCCTCTAATAAAAACTGTAACTTCATTTATCATAATTTAAACCTCCTGTTAAAATGTAAACCGGACATTCACGCGCCCGGTTTTCCTGTAAATCCAATGCTCCGATACTTTGTATGCAGCCATTCTACGCATGAATGACCGCATTTCCTTACCCTTCTTACCGAGTGCCATCTTCATCACCTCTACAGTCATCATCATACCTGCATTCATCGCAGGTGATCCCAATCTCCAGTTGACATGCTTCAACTGCACCAAACGTAATTGTGTCACAACTTGGACACCACCAGCCTACAAATTCTTCGTAAGCCATTTCTATGCCGCATTTATCGCATTTTTCTATATTTTCCATTCCAATTTCCATTCCAATCATCTCCTGCAAAGATCTACTCTCTGCGACAACCCGTTTCGACTTCTTTTTTGACCGAAGGGAAAAAAACAGTCGGTGGGTGCCGGTTAACGTAATGGAACTCAATGTAGCGTAGCGTAATTGAGTGGAATGAAGTTAAACGGTGCACGGCGGCGGACCGCCATAATGTTTTTGTGAGTGGTGGGTGCTGTTCCTGGCGTCAGGAACAGTGCACAGCGCTTGCAAAGGCTTTATGAGCGGTGAAGGGATCCGTCGCATCAGAGAGAGACGGGTCCGGTGCACTGGGCTGGTTGCGGGAGTAATGGTTTCGGTAGAGCGACACGACACACGACTGTTTTTTTGTAGCGAAGCGGAGAAAAAACTGTTGTGCGGCGTTAGACTTTGCCGTAACCTTTACCCCGCTGCCGGTACAGGGCACAAACAACCAGTAACAACTCCGAGCACTGATTTACCTCAATGACTTCTTCCAGGTATGTTAAGGACCTGCAACTCAGCTATATTATCATTGCGACCTCGGTCGCTCGAATCAGTTAGCTGAAGTTGTAGTGGTGGGAGGGAGAGGTGGGGCGGGTCGGTGGGAGTTATAAAGCCAGGATTGTAAACTCCTTAACCTGCTTCGTGCGCAGGCCTTAGCAATTACCGCCCGCGCCTGCGGGAAGTAACACCCATCCTGTTTATCTCGTTCTGTCACTCAGGGACGGTCCCGGTCCGTACCGGCTGCTGTAAATGGTTGTGGCATATCGGACAATGGTCATCTCTATTTATGTACATGTTCCCTCCAGGATTTCCCAGACTCAAATAAATTTTCAAGTCTGGTATTCCCAGTCAATACCCGGCATTCCCGGCATACCGTTGTGCCTTCATGGATGCATGGATTTCCTCTGTCCTGGCACTTGCCGGTTATAATTTGTACCGCCACGGTTCATTCCTCTGCTGGCATTAACCATGTTTCTTTCACATCATCTGTATTATAACTTCCTGGTTCTAATTCAACTGTTATCATATGTCCTTTTATCCACACAATTTTACCGCTTGGAATTGAAACCTTCAACATACTTTTTTTTGGTGATGGTTTTACCATATCACCAATTTTAAATCCAAATATTGGTGACACATTTCCATTGATCTTGTCTTTATATTCCTGCTGAACTTCGTATACTGTTTTCATTATTTATTCCTCTGTTGCTGTTATTTTCTCATAGATCTGCTGCACAAGGATATCGGCTAGTATCTTTGGATCTCCGTGTATCTTTCCTATATCTACCCTGGATTCCAGTATCGGGATCATTGCATTGAATATTGTTGTTTTTAGTGTCATTTCATCAAGGACAATCGCACCACATTCTATTGCATGCCGGTTTTCATTGATTGAGTCTATGCCTGCGCTCAGCCGGTTTAGGGTGCGTTCAGTTGGTATTTTTTGCCCGTTCATCAATAATGATAATTGTGGTTGATGCATTCCAGCCGCCTGCGCAAGTAGTTCTTGTGTGATTTTCATTTTTTTCATTTTGCGTGTTATGTCATTCATTGAATCCATGTTTACACCTCTTTTTCTTCAATCCAATGAAATAGTTCAGGAACTTCTCGATTTAGTCTATCTGCTTCACTTTGTGCAGTGGTCTTATCATAAACTGGTTGGCCGTTTCTTAATGCATCTGTTAATTTACTTTTCAAAAATATAGCGTACATTTATATTACCTCGTGTCCTGATAGATGTTAATTAACCTTTAAGTTATATAACCTTTGTGTTATATTACTGTGCACCTGCACAGAAGCTCTGTACTGTAAAAAATAGCTTGTAGGTAGTATGCCTGCCTATATGGTAGTTATGGCTGTGATCGAGCTGTCTGTGATGTCTGACTATTGTTTTCGCTCGTCTTGCATCCTCAGTTTCTGCGCTGCAAAATATGTGAGTAAATCTAGAATTTCATCCAGCATCTCATCGTTCCAGTCATATTCTTTATCTTTATAATCAATTCCTTTACCGTATGTTTCTCTGCCCTCTTTCCTGCGCTGTGCTAAAATATCTAAAACCAATTGTTCTGTTTCTGTTAGTTCTTCAATTTCTGACATTAGTTACCTCCATTGAAAATGACAGCGCACACCATTGAAACATTCAAACTCGCTGCAGTTCAACGGATCGCCGTCTGTGTTGTGCATGCAATACATGCACCTGTGTTTGCCGCAGGCGCATAAGTATCCTGTGTTGTATGGCTGATCATACATCTTTTAGTACACGTCCTTCACGATGCAATATAATTTACCGTTTTTTGATGTGATCCTCGGGCCGTTCACACGTCTGCATCCTGGGTTTTCATGATTGAAATAGATACAGCCGCCACAGATAGCGGCGGTTGGCACGAATTTATAGGTCATCGTTGGATGATGTTTTTAAAATTTCTTTAATTTTTCAAAAATACTTTTTAACAAATTTCCATATTTCGGAATCTGTTGGTATCTGTATGTCAATCCATTTTTCATTTGTTTCTGGTATGTCGTTGTTCATTTCTTATCAACTCTTAATACTTCTTCAATGTCTATAAAATAATTATGATCTAATTGTTTGCCTTTTAATATTTGCATAAGAATTAAAGGACGTAAATGTTCAATTAACTTACCCTTTCCTGGATTTAATAAATCATAATAATTTATAAATTTATCATATAGTTCAATATTTCTTTGGTCTAATGTTTTTGGTTCTTCTATCATATGGTCATCAACTGATTGCCATGCCGGATTTCTACCACCGGCTTTGATTGCCTTACCCATTTTAGAAGACAGTGGGTATTTCATAGTTCCCCATTCTTCTTTTTTAGTTTTTTTATTAGTCATTGATGATACCTATGATAGTACATTCTTAATAACTTTTATTTTTTGGTTTATTTTTCGTTATTCTTTTTGGTAATTTATAGCATATGTAACCAGTTGGTTACATATTTTTATTTTATCTGTAACCAATACACAAATAAAATTTTACAAATAAAATTTTTAGACGGCATATAAACTAAGTGTGGTATAACAGTCTAATATATATACTTGTAAAACAAAATAGAATCAATCAATTACGCAAGAAACTCCCCCCCCTCGTAAAAAATAATATAGTTATGAGCGTAATTTGACCCACCCTTGGACACAATATGAAAATGATGTAACCATGTAACCAAATTGGTTACATATAAGTTGTTTTTATAATGTGTCCGCTTGACCGTTATTTTTTTCATGATAACGCCGCCCGATCACATGTAACCAGTTGGTTACACATCTCATTTTTATTCATAGTATCCCTTGCTATTTATATCCAGGTTGTCAATAATAATACTTCTTAAATAATGTATCATATGTAACCAACTGGTTACACATACCATTTACTTATGTTACTCTATAATGATTTTATAATGATTTTAAACTCATGCTCGTTTATATCCTCGATCATGCACTTTTTATTACCATCTTTTAATTCATAATATTCAACAAATCCTGGTGGGATTCTGATCATCTTTGAATTCCCACTTGGGTAGATTGTCGTACTAATTTTCATACTATTCCAGTCATATGTGTGTCTATTTAAATTTGTCTATTGTAAATTCTATTAATTTTGTATTTAAATAAAAATCTAATATATATATTTAGATATTATTTATATAATTATAGAAATATAGTTTTAGGTCACCGCATAGTGGTAATCAAATATAGAAACCTATATTAACTATAAGCACGTAGTAAAAAGTACCCTTCCTCGAATGATTCGGCTAAAAATCTTTTTTCAGAAGTTGGGTACTTTCTTTTTATTTTTTTAAATCCTCCATTTGTTCGTTTATAGGTTTGAGCCTTTCAACTTCATCCCTCATCAATTTTACAATATACGGGGATCTCTGAATCATCCCTCGTATTTTATCGAATTCGGCCAGGACCCCTTCATCCATTGAGATCATAACATTTTTTGGCATAGATTATGTAACACTATAGCACTATATATAGTTATCTATAATTATTTTTTCATAAAACTTAAATATCAGCAGTTCAATTACTAACCTGGAGCGATTGAAACAAACCAATGTTTTTTCAACTCCGCACACACCAGCAATGATGTGTGCTTGGCATCGGCCCGGTCAGTCTCCAGACTGATATCCATTAAAACAAGGCGTGGCCGGTGCCAATGACCTTTCTATAATAACTCACTTAATCCAAGACACTTTTACCTGTGCGATAATCCCTGCGATCCACCAGCTAAATACGATATGCAATATATGTAATTCCTGTTGCTATTATTGAAAGCGCACCCACTATAAAAAATTTATATGGATTAATAGCTGCCCATGTTGCTAAGTTTACTATTATATTCAATTTAAGACTTCCTTATTATAATTTCTTTATTTTTTTCATCCATAAAATATACAATTTTGTCACCAGGAACCGCACCAAGTAATTTTCGTGTGCCTGAAGGTATTGATATCCTGAAATTTTTTGAAATTACAGTAGTATCTAAAATTTTTAGAGTCATATGTAATTTAAATATATCTTACTACATTTATACTTTGTGTGATTTAGTTACAAAAGTTATATATAATAACATATGCAATATATGTCTTAAATCATAAGAAGGTGTTGTTATGTTTAATTTAAAAAATATTATATCATTAACCTTTGTTATTTTATTTATTTTAATATCGTTTAACTCCGTTGTATCAGCAAACATGACTGAAAAAAGTCCAACTGATATAGGAAATTCAATCCTTGATTGGTTAATCGAGTGGTTTATGGTAATCTTAAAACTTGCTGTCGTCCTTGGGGCGATCTATTATATTATTGGTTTTGGTGACCCTGAATCCAAAGCAAGAGGGATAAGGCTTATTCAAGCAATTGTTGTTGCTCTTCTAATATTCTATGGATTGCCCTGGCTTATCACAGCAATATCAAATATATAATAGAAATTTAAAAAATATGATTCAAATAAAAGAATTATTGATTATTCCTATGGCTTCAGTAATGATATATTGTGTTTTGTTTGGTCCTGCTTTGGCAGCCGAAGACACAGAAGAAATTGATTATATCCTTCAAATTGACTGGTCAGATTCATTTAATTATCATTCTCCAGACATGGTAAGCCATTGCTATCATATTCATTCAAAAAAATCAACCAGGTGGAATAATAAGCGAATGTACAATCCTGCGTATTATGGTTTGCCCGACGATATTGTTTTTAGTAGGGGGCCTGGGATATTAGAATGGACCTATATCTATTCATACGGCATGAAATATGCAGTCCGACATAATGGACAGATGTACACCAATGACAGTAACGCAGTAGATTATATCATTGGATACCTACCAAAGCCTGAACAGAGTCTTTCCAATAATTATGTAGATAATGTCTATAGAACTGATGTAGATTATACATTTATTAACAACGATATCACACTATCCACAAAAATAACATGTGATTGGCACCACACAACACGCCACAGTAGAACGGTTTGTACCATTTTTGGATGTAGAACATATACATGGACCAGTAAGGAGTATCACCACAACAGTGTAAATATTGCTGATAAAATTGAAAATGTCGAATTGTGGCCTGCTGTCAAAAAAGAAGGTATTAACATAACAATTACAAACCACAGTGGAAAATATACAACCGTTTCGTTTAATATCCCTGATAATACCACCAACATTGAAATTAATCTGGATTCAAATAATCATACGGCGACATATAAAAAATACTATTACTATTACATTAAAAACGATAGTGGTTTTTATGATATGTTTGACTGTAATATTGTTTTCAGGTCTGATATGGCTCCGTACGGATCTGGTTGTTATCTACTACCATATCAACCAGACTATAACGTTACTGCTTGTGTTTTTACTCCTTTTGACAAGTATGATTTAAATATGACTATAATAAGGACCGACATAATTGAAACCGAACCTGAAGAACACGACATACAACTACTCGGTAGTTTATTATCTGTTTTTTTAAGTTTAATTGTTTTATATAGGGGATTATCATAGTGGCTTTATTCGACCTTGACGCTCAACTTGATTCTATGTTTTTAAGATCAATTGGTTTTGAGTCTGACAATAATACGGCAAATACCAGTACTGCCGTTGATCAAATCAATAAAAATTTTATAATCAGCCCTGATATCCTAAACAATGAATGGGTCACAACGTTGTATTCAGTTATTTTAGAAGTTGTTATGCAGCTATTCTATATTGTAATTGTAATATGGTGTATCTGTTTCATAGTTAATAGGGTTGGGGGTGATGTAAATTCATATTCATCAGCAACGGTATTTCTAAAACGTTCAATTATTGCAATGATAATGATCTATTGTGGTCCTGCTATTTTGATGTGGCTCATACTAATCAATGAAGAAATATCTTATATATTTGGGTTTAGTGGTTTAGAAATTACAGTGTTATTGGTTACCTGTTTAACATCCGGATATGGTAGTATTATAACTGGTATGGCTGCTGCTGGAACAATGTATTTAGCATTATTTTATATTATAAGGTTGTATCTTATTATTCTGTCTATAGGGTTATGGGTTTTAGGATGGATGTTATGGGTTGCCGGAAGTAGTGGACTTGGTATTGCCCAGAGATTAGAAAATTTGTCAACATTTATATTAACCTTTGTAGTCTTAAATATTTTTTTAGGTGCAGCAATGTGTTTTGTTTTCAGGGTTGGAATTTTATTTATGTCATTTACAGCTGATGATTATTATTTAGTTGAATGGGGTATGTCTTTATCCGGTTTGTTGATTATTTTCGTTTCTGGAATGCTGCCGTTATTGCTTTTCATCTGGTTAATTTACAATCCTACAACAATAGTTAATAATGTAGTAAAGGTGGTAGTATGAAAGACGGGTATGAAATACCATCAGATATGAAATATACTGAAAAACCCTGGTGGGGATTGTCGAATGTACATGCACTCATGACAATCTGCGGACTATCGATCATATATGCCTGGTATAAAGTTATTACATATCTCGGATATGATTACCATTCCGGGCTATTCAAAAATGGTGCAAGCATAATCATTTTATTGCTAATTATCATAATCTTGTTCAAGTTTGATATTTGGACGTATAGATTTATAATGTATCTATTCAGACCTTATCGGTTGTCAAAACTAGATAGCCAGGCAAAATCATTTAGCGGGATAATCGGTGTTGAAGGCAATCACTACTATAATCGATATGGTGATGTCTGCGCAATTTTACGATTGCGGGCTATAAATTCCGACCGTGTTGATCCCATAAAAAAAGATTTGGTTGAAAAAAATGACCGTGATTTTTTAAATTCATTACCATGTCCGATTCAGATCGTAGGGTACACATACGATTATGATATGAATAAATATTTTTTAATCATGTTAAAACTTGCTGATAAATTACCAAAAAAAGTACAGAAATATCTTGTTGCACATCTTGATTATTACCGTTCATATTGCGATAATCTGCATATCAATGAGCGGATTATATACATGATTGTATCAACGCAATCCAGCACAGCTAAACCGCTGGAACAATTAGGAATAAACACTGGAATAATCACACTAAATCTTGAAAAATGTGGGGTAATAGCAGATCGTCTTGTTGGAGATGAAATTTCCAATATGATTATCAGTACAGTTACCGGGATTGGTGCCCTTGGCATTGATTATATAACCCCATATACGGATGTGGAAGAATGATAAAACATTTTGATGAAATCCGGGACCTGTTGCACGGTTCAAATTCACTGATTAGCCGCGTGTTTAGAAAGCCACGCGTGCCTAAAATAGATGGGTATGTGTGTGGATTTGATAGTGTATTGAAAGAGCTTATAACCCCAGACCAGATCACTGAACATTGGAATGATATGGAATATGGAGATCAGCACCATGTAGTCATAGGTGCTGCTGGCTATCCTGGAGTAGTTAGTCATGGCTGGTTATATGGCCTGATCAATGATACAAGAGATATCCAGACTGACTTTTCACAGTTCATTACACCTATTGACAAAGATGAATCACAACGACAGGCAGAACGGTTTTTAAATCGATTGTTGAGTGATACAGCATTAATGGAAAAAAACAATAAAACAGTACCGGAATCATTGGCTAATAAAATCATAGCCATAAAAGAAAAAATTAATAAGATGGAAAAGGGCACTGAAAAAAGTTTCAAGATTTCAGTGTATATAAAAACATCCGCAGAAAACAAATCGATATTGGCGCAGCAAATAGGAATAATCAAGTCAAAATTAAACGGCCTTATGATTGTACCCTCGGTGCTAACATTCAGGCACCTGCCAGCGCATGAATGCATGATGCCAATCTGTAGTGACAGGATTGGTATGTTTCGCCATATGGACACCACATCATCAGCCCGGTCGATCTTGCTGCCTGGGAGGGCTCGTGTGGATTCGCACCAGACTGATGAGGGAACAATCATAGGTGTAGAGTATGATAGTGATATCCCGGTAGTTTTTAATAGGTTCGATCCTGCCTTGAAAAATGCTAATGTCCTTGTCCTGGCAGGTTCCGGAGCAGGTAAAACATTTGCCACAACATTGGATATCATGCACCAGGTTGAAATCGGTAATGCAGTTTCAATCATTGATCCTAAAAACGACTATTCTAATATCGTAAATGAATTCAACGGTGAAGTTATTGAAATCAAAGAGGGATCCAACACCATCATGAATCCCTATCAGTTAGGAACAAGCAACGCAGATTCCCTTGCTACGAAACTACAGGAACTACCGGCATTTTATGAAATGCTTGTTGGGGCCGATGCCGTAACTGCTGCCGTTAAGCCGATTATTGATGTATGCGACTCAAAAATATATACAGATCGTATGATAACTGACGATCCTGATACATGGTTCAACGAACCACCTATATTATCAGAATTTTATGAGTCATTGATACAGTTTATAGAAGGGGACATCCAAACAAGATTCTCGACCACTGAACCCGAGAGGGTCGCAGGCAAGGCATTTGCTGCAAAGATCAGGCCGTTTTGCGAAGGCGCATATAAATCCTTCTTCAATGGTCAGACTACAGTAGATGTAGAAGGCGATCTAATCAGCTACAATCTACTTTCGGTTCCAAAAATGATAAAGAGTCCGGTGATGTACCAGATCTTAACCCAACAGTTCAATTATATGACTGCAAGGGAGCGAGGATACCGGACCCTGTACCTTGATGAAGCATGGGATATGCTTTCATCTAACAGCGAGCACATTAAGCGAATTGTAAAAACCTGTCGTGGGTTCGGGATGTCTATGGAAACTATCACCCAAGACCTGGCAGATGTCACAGGATCTCATGCAGGGTCCGCTATACTTGGTAATACAGATACTACGTTTCTTTACAGTATTAAAACTGCATTCAAAGACCCTATAAAAAAAATGTTCGGTTTAACATTGGAAGAGGCCGACTTTTTAACCCGATGCAAGAAAGGGGAAGGGATTGTTATATCGGGTGGAAATAAGACCAAAATTAAAACACCATCCGCACCCGCTGAAAAGAAACTGATTGAAATTGGTACTGAAGTAGGAATAGTACAACAAATAGATCGGTTTGATAGCAATGCTGTATTTCATGCATGTAAGGATTTGTCACCAGGTCAAATGAAGATCCTCAGTGATAAATCTGAATATGTGCGTACCACCGGTCCACTCCTTGGGCGTGGATCAGGTGATTATTATATCAATAACACGACAGGAAATCAAGGAAGTGACCATTTTATTATGACTCATTTAATCCATGAAAAAGTAAAGAGTTTAGGATTGGAATCACAAATATTTGATTATGGCATGAATTGTGACGTCGTAATAGAGAATAAGTATCGCTCTGTTTTAGGTTTTGAGGTTGAAACAGGCACTAATAATAAAAAAGACCTTTTAGAAAAGGTGAATCGATTAAATAATATGTCTGAGCAGAATAAAGGAGAAGACACTCCGGTAGAATGGTTCTTTGTTGTACCATCAAAATTCAAGAAGCAATATTCCGAGGTTCATAGCAACACAATTACAAGCGGTGAAGTGGTTCCGCTGATAACGGAATTCGCAAACCAGGAGTTAAACCTTGTCATGAATTCCGCTCTTTAAATAAATTAGCATTAGATAAAGCTTTAAATTATAAAACAAGGAGAAAATAAACATGAAAAAACACACTTTTTTCGGGATTATTACGATAGTAATCGCAATATTATGTGCTGGCTGCATGGCCGGTTCAGGTATTGAAGGCACATATGGTGTTGATGATAGGCCAGACCTAACACTTATACTATTTGAAGACGGTACATTTTATTATGATGGTAACTGGTACGAAATTTCTGGAGAGTATTCTGTGAAAGAAAATACAGTATATTTTAAAACGTTTATGGGTTCGTTCACAGGAAAGATCGAAAATGACACCATCACAGATTCAGAAGATGGTATTGTTTGGGTGAAGGTTGTCGATTAAAATGACAGCATACAAAAAACATATATGTGTTGAGTTTATTCAAAATGAAAATACCCAGGTATTACAGTTTCCTGAATATTATTCAAAAATCAACCGGATAAAATGGATGATTATACGGATAATTTCACCGCTAAATGTAAGCTGGGTAAAATGAGTTCTTAGATTCAATTAGGTGATAAAAATATGTCAGGAGTAATATGTATTGGATGCAATAAAAAAGGAATATATGTGTCTGAAATTTCATCTCTCTATTTTCTGTAATATCTCACCACATAATGCATACTGTCCATCCTTTTCATCACAATCCAGGATGCATGCGGAACAGTCTAATTTATCTACTGCACAAAATATAAGATTTAGTTCCGCTTCTGAAAAATCTATGTGTTTTTCCTTGAACTCAATTAGGTTCTGGAGTACATCCGATGCGCCCTTGAGTTTCGATGACCTGTGATCCATGAGCCAGTCACGCAGATCATCATTTATCCTGATTGATGTTGTCATTTTGTTCAACCCATATATCTATAATATAGGCTGTCCAATCCCTCTTCATCGAGGTTTTCAAATAGATAATCTACCATTTCTTCAGTAGTATCTTCAGTCATTGTTCGATTGAAACCACCAATGTTTCTAGCCACTGCTAATTCAATCATCCCAATTAAATCTTCTTTCCCAAGATTTTCTATTTTTTCTTTGATATTATCGTATGTCATGCTGTTTCATTCCTATAAACACATTGCCTACAATTACTATAATGTGGTAAAAGTATATAAATGCTTCGCCGCCGCTGCATAGCGATTGTGTAAAAAAGATATTGCTTATGACTATGATGCGCCCTAAGACAAATTCAAAACAGATTCATAGTTCTCTCTGCACCACTGCCGGAACAGTCCTGGCAATTTCTGTACTGCCAGCTCCCTGCTCCCTGCAAAAGATATCTGGATCTTATTCTCTAACGAGTTAATCGTTTCAATTTTTGAAGCTTCGGAAGCGCCCTTTTTTTGATACAAGTTGCGCCGCCCATACTTGTTTTCAATGTATAATGTATCCACCCAAAAACCATTAAATTTCAGATCAACCGTATTATTTTCATTCAGATGTAAAACTATATTTTCATCACAACTTACAAATATGTTAGAATCGGTTTTGTATATTTGTTTAGGTGATATTTTTTCTACTTTGTAGTATTTATATAAATATTCTATCAGGTGCTTTGTGCTGGTCCCTGGTATTCCTTCCCACTGGCAAACATAAATGGCAGGCACGTAACCTAAAAACTCTTCATATGTGCATTCAGCCAATAATATGAATCGATTAAATCTTTTATCTGTCCTATAGCGTCCAATCTCACGATAAAATCGATCCCTTTTGTCTCCATTCATAAGAGTGCCATAAAAATCGCCTAAGGTCTTTCTTTCTATTAAAAGACCTGCAAATTTATTATAATTCTTTAAAAACGCCTGATAATCCCCTACTTGGTCTATAAAGCTTGTTTTTTTCAAAGACATTTGGATGCAGTCCAAACTCAATTCTGCTGAAGAATATGGTAATTTCTCGTTTTCGGCAACATGTACTGAAATATCAAGCATGTTCATCCAGGCGGTCAATTGCCCTGAAAGTTTGCGTTTTGCTTTTCTATAATCTGGGTGCTCAGGTATTAATTGATGTAACTCGTTGTGTGCTTTTTTGATGGATTTTTCATAGTCTTGTAAAGATTTGATTTTTCCCATTACATCACATTCATAATATGTTTGAAAAGGTATTCAATAACTGTTGTCGTAACTGCATTACCGAGCATTTTATAACGTTGTGTGTCTGAAATTTTTACAATGTTTCCATTATCATCAATTCCTTCTGCAGTCCACCCTATAGGAAATCCTTGTAATTTTTCCACTTCTTTCGGTGTTAATCTACGTAGCCTGTTATTGGTTTTTAGGACTGTCATATCCGAGTGGTTTCCCCCCGAATGACCGCCACCTGTCTGGCATTTCGCTATTCTTGGTACTTCTACTGCGATATTATTACCGGCATCACAGCAATATGATAATCCATCATCTCGTTGTAGGTGTCCAGTCCCGCCCAATCTAGATAGGCTATTTCGTGGAAAAGTTGAATGACACACTACATTATTATGTCCTGCGCCGGTGTTCGCACGGACTGGTGCAATTATTTCGTCCCTGATCTGGTTACTCCGGCCTGGGCCGGAATCACATAAAATCATCGTTCTTGATTGCTGTGCAGGCCCTTTGAAATAGTTTGCATCGATTGTATAGACTGTGGGCTCTTCTTCATTATCCAGTCCACCGCTTTTTTCGATAGGAAATATTTTTCGTCCACATCCTCTTCCGGTTCTAAGATGTCCAATAATGAACACTCGTTCCCGCCGCTGTGGAAGGAATGCCGCTGTGTCACAAATTTGCCATTCACATTCGTACCCAGAGATTTCCAGTTCAACGAGAATCCTGGCAAAGTCCCAGCCGGCGTTTGAGCTAAGGATTCCTTTAACATTTTCAATGAGTACAAACCTAGGGTTTTTTTCTCGTACAATCCTGAAGATTTCATAGAACATGCTACCTTTCTCTCCACAAAGTCCTGCTCGTTTTCCGGCAATACTGTAATCCTGACAAGGGGGTCCACTGACGAGGATATCATGTCTAGGCACACCTGCTGCGTTGATTTTTGTAATGTCTCCACTTGGGTCAACTCCAAAATGTTTTCGATATATCGATCGTGCATATTTGTCAATCTCAGATGCAAATACAAATTCGGCTGTCGGGTCTGCCTGTAATATACCCTGCTCAAACCCACCAATTCCTGAGAATAGTGAAACAATTTTCATTCATCAATATCCTCCCATATTTTTGCCATTTGATCATCATCCCAGCTGCAGAAATATGCAGCAATGATGCATTCCGAACATTTCCCATTCATACACAATTGTCCGTTAATCTCGCACCCGAAAACCGCCAGTGCAAAATCCAAATCGTCTACCATTCCTTCACCTCTAATGTACGATATAATCATACTCTGCCAGTCTATCAGGATACCACGACGTCCAGGCATGCATTATACCATCTATCAACATACCTGCAGTAGATATTTCGCATGGTATTATCTCAGTTACAATAACGTTTTTACCAGATTATAATATCTCTGGGATTAGGTCCCTGCTTGGGACGCATCCCTGTATTATTTCCCACAGGATCTCAACTTTCTGGCAGTCCTCCATGTTGTATTTCCTGATATCATCCAGGATAGTATTATCATGTGTTTCCTGGTACTGCTTCCAGAGCATAGGGACCTGATCGCCACGCATATCTCCCGGATCTTCGCCTGTAAGAAGCTGGTATACTTCCTTTAATCCCTTTACTTCCTTTTCCTTTTTAGGAAAAGTATCCAGAATATACCTATCAAGGTCCTCGACACTAACCATTGTGTTGATTGCAACAATATAATCCTGTTTTTTTTTCTGCTTACCCTCAATTCCAAACGATTTGATGATTATTTTCAGGTCGTCAATTGTTAGATCATCAAGACTAGGCGCAAATGATACTTTCGTATCAAACCGTTTCTGTATGATAGGCATGATATCAACATGCGGCACCCCACCAAACGGCCACATGACGCCTAAAATGGCGCACCTGGTCCGCAGGAATGGGAAATCAAATCCCGGACCATATTGCGTACCACCCATGTATGTTAATAGCCCTGTATTGTCGCAGTTCATAGCAAGAATTTGAAGTAGTTTTGTCTCATCTACATCATTACGCTGAATTTTGCATATGTCCCCTATGCTCCAGCTCACTGTCTGGCATTCTGAAGCATAAAGCCCATTCGTTTCTATGTCAAATCCTCTAAAAGCATTCGTATTGATTTCCATATTTAAGCTCCTGGTTTATAATTATTTTTCACTACACTTCCTTCACTGATATGGACTCCAATTTCCCCCTCCCCCTCTCGCTCTACCCTCTCTAGCCATAATTGATATCCAAATTTCTCAGCCATGGCTTTGATTGTAGCCATACGCTCATCATCAAGCAAGCTGGCTTTTTGTATCCAAATAACTTTCAATTTTTTGTTTAATTCCATTGAAATTCGGACTGCAACTTCAATTTGCTCGGCTGTTGATCGCTGTTTCAATGGGATGTTCTCGAAAGTAATTCCGATATCATCAATACCAAGTCCGTCAACTGGCATGTCTGCGTTCCGCACGGCTTGATCCTTTATCTCGTCAATGACTGTCATTGCCTTAGTCATTCTATCACGCTTTGCCATTTCATCATCGATTAATGACTGTAACTTCGCTCGGTCCTTCTTCTCCCTAACGAACATGTTGATTTTTTCAAGGTCAGTAATCTCGCACTTGAATTTTTCAAGGTCTGGGTCAATAAGTGATTCTACAATTTCGTTCTGTTCTAAAATTGTATCACCTATATGTAAAATTATATCTTTTTGCGAAGTTACCTTTTCTTGCAATCTAATAATCTCATTTTCAAGATTTGAAAGCTTCTGATCTTCCCGTTCTTTTGATTCGATTAGCAAAGATAAGGTGTTTCTTTTTTTGTCATTTTCTGCGATCTCTGCTGATGCTGCTTTCTGTGCATCCATTATGTCTATTGTGCTTTTTTCCTCGTCTGGCACTTCCAGGCGGTCAGGTATTCCCTCCATCTGCCCGGTAAGCTGAACAATCCCTCGTTTTATAACGGTTCGTTCATCGTAAATTTCTTTTCGCTTTCGGTTCTCATCATCAAGGTCTATCGGCAGGTCCATCAGGTTTATCAATATCTCTCGTTGCTCTTTTTCAGGCATGTCAGTAAATTCCTGCGGATCAAAAGAAATCTTCTGCCTGAACCCATTTAACAACTTTTGAGGGCTGCTGAAAATCATCCCTTCATTGTTTGTTACCTTTAGGATGGTTGAACCGTTTTTGGCGATATGGCGCCGTACGACCATATCTCCCAAATCCAGTTCGATATCCCCGGATTCTTGGCCGTTGCGAACCGGGTCCGGTATGTCCTTTTTCCCTTTCCATCCCATTCCTAATAATATTGCATTGAATACGTTTGTTTTTCCTGCTCCGTTAGGCCCTACCAGCGTAACAGATTTGCCGCCGGTTGCGATTTCTATAAATTCAAGGTTCAATATGTTTTCAGCCCGTAGGCCTAAAACTTTGAGTGTTTTTTCGCTCATATCTTCACCTCAATACCATTATTTGATATTTTCATCGATGCGATATTATACCCGAACCCCTTTGATCTACTCCGGAATGCAGATATCGATATTTGCGTTTCCTTTGGACTACGAACTCCTATTTTTGTTTTCCAAATTTCTTTACATGCGAATTGGCTTTTATCTCCAAATGGTCTAAAAACATGCCCCTTTTCCTTATTAAATTCAGACTCTGGTTGATTTGTCACAATTGCAACACCGTTGTTTTTATACGCCCAGGTTTTAAGGTCCCCAAAAATAGCTATCAGTTTTAATAACGCATCTCCCTTCTGTTTCATCGACAGTCTGGCATATGTGGTCAGCACAGGGAACCCTATTGAATCCAGTATTACTATATCAACAGCTGGCAAATGTTGTACTATATCGTCAATTTCATCCAATACCGGAGTATACCGATATTGGCAACCAGATAAACTTGCCACATCCTCTTTTGTTAAGTTGCGCTCGGTATCCAAATAATATACTGTTTTCCCGTCCACAAGCGCTTGTTTTGCTACTTCCATGCAAAACTTTGACTTTCCCGCACCTGTTTCTCCGAACACTTGTAGTACATCATTTCCTACGTATTCATCAATCAATTCAAGTAAACTTATACCCTTCTCTGGTGGTTTTTTCTGTATGTCTTGTTTCGGTTCTGATTTTTCCTTTTCTTTCTTTTGTGATGGGACCGGCCTCGGCTGTTCCTCAACCTCCGGTGGCTTCGGCATGATCCCCTGTTCGGCATCGATGATTGCTTTCCCGATTATTGCAAGGGTCCCATCCTTATCATCTTCTATGATGTCAGACTTCCCATCGTTGAAATACACTGACTTTTTATCATCGTTTAGATTCACAGCCACCTTTATTTTTCCTTTATGTGGCCGTGCAAAAATTCCTATCACAGCTTCCTCGAAACCCATCAGTTCTAGGGCTTCCCTTATGTGTTTTCCCTTAACTTCATCGCTTGGTTCTGGTTTATCTGTTGTCATAATAATTCCTCTTTACACAATATAATGTCATTATTCCATATATATGTTTCGGTTTAGTTCAGTATTAACCACAATAAAAAAGTATAAATATGATTATTACAGTACTATACATATTATGAAATGTACAGTTGAAGTAAGACAAAGAGGTATTATAACAATTCCAGATGCTATTAGGAAAGCACTAAAAATTGAAGATGGAGATATTATTGAACTTGATATACAAGTGGTAAAATATGAAAAATAAAAATGGTGAACGGTTGGTTAGGCACCATGAGAAATATTTAGAATTGCATGGTGAAGATAAGGTAGTTATTATGACCGTCAAAGAACACATTAAACTCCACCAAAGATTACGTAGGGAGGGGAAATGTGCAATTCCGTCACATGAATTGAAACTAATATCACTTGCAGCCGCAAAAAGGGCATCAACCGGAAAAATGTTTTTACACAAATTAAAGAGAGACCATAATAAGATTAATGTTAATAGTGGCGTACAACCAAACGAAATAAATATAAAATCACAAAATATTTTAGACATTGTTTTTATCACCAATTCAAAATTGAGAGAGGGCGGCCGGGTAATCATCAATAAAGATACCCGCAAAGCTGGAAACATGGAGATTGGGGATATTCTCCAACTTGAAATAACAGTGATAAAAAAAAGAGAAAATGATAGTAAAAAATAATGTATATGAAATAGTATATACTTTTTATCATCTACAATTTAAAAAATATAATCTAATTTAACAGCGCCTACCGGATATGATTTAATAGCGTTGCCGCAGGCAAAAATTTTTATTTCACAGTCCAAACTATATATAGAAGTCTCTATATATAGAATATTCCATATATAGCGCAATCTATATATAGAATAGACTACATATAGTAGTATGCCCAAGCAGGGCAGGAATTAAACAAAATGTGTGGTAAAAAACTATCTGTGTATATTAATGCTGAAAAAGATATAACTGTTTACTCAGAACCTGCATCGTGGGTATGGCTCGATGATTCCGAGGAACCAGATGGTGTTATTATGGAAATTGATATTTCCGATGGTGTCGCTTCTGTGGCCGAAGTGTTTTCAATTCATGACCAGAAATGGATTGATGCACGCGACCTTACAGAAGTTGGAAGTGGTAATATCATTGTATATCACTCTTTTATGGAGGCAAACAAATGATATCAAAAAGAGGTGATTCGCTCCACTGCCTCCGATGCGGTGGAGATTGGTACCAGAGTGGGGAAAACCCACCAAAAACCTGCCGGTGGTGCAGTTCTCCATATTGGAACAAAACCCGGACCAGACCGGCTACAGTCCATAAAATCCAGGACGTGGATTTAAATGTCTGAAAAAAAACACTGGCGAAGTTGTTGCGGCAACTGCAACCGAGCTCCATCGGTGGCCGGCCCCATTGGCAAAGATGGTTTGTGTGACTGGTGCCGGAAAAGGGGGTTTTCGCTTGACTGAAAAATGCCCCACCTGCGGCATGGAATTGCAATATGAATCCCTGCCCGGCTCGATCCTCACAATCAAAGCCTGTGAATGCGGCAGGCCTGAGGAACATATCACAGGAAAACGACGGAGCTATAAAAAATGACCGAATTTCCAGAACTGACAGTAGACCCAGCAGGGCGCATCTATGAGGAAATGCGGGCGGCCCTTAATCCAGATATCGCCTATCCTGTCCAGGTATGCCCGGTGTGCGGGTGGGCACATGTGGATTTTGATTATCTCAAAGCGTGCCCTCACTGTGTAGGTGATTTCCCATGAATGTTATATTAGAAATGTATTGCCATGCCTGCCATCATCACTGTAAAACAGCTATTACAATAGATTGTGATGGTGATATAGCGCTCGATGCACCCTATTTGAGCAAAATAAAATGTCTGCTCGATGATCGGCAGGCAACCTGGGAATCAGACGATTTCTAGGTTTTCCTTTTTTTTACGTGCGGTAACTATATATACAATTACCACATAGTATATACTATCAGAAAAGTTAATGGAATGAAAAAACATGATCTGCGAAAAACTACCAGAAACAAAAAAGGAAATTGTCGAACAGCTTAAAAAAAATGAAGTTGTCGGATTGAAAGACACTGTTCTTTTTTTCAGCGGCATCCAGGAACAAGGCTGCTGGAACGAACAAAAAATAACGGCTGAATGGATCAAAATGATACGGCCGTCCATGATTGAAGTTCTGGATGGTCTCAAATGATAGAATGTTGCGATGATCCCAATTGCCCAGGATTAGGGCAGCAGTATGTAGATAGAGGATATGGATTTCCAGTTTGTCCATCAACAAAAATCCATTTGAGCCCAAAACCCATGAACCCGGATTTTGAAGGCCATTATATAAAATAGGGTGATTGAAATGACGGTTAAATTCAGCGAAGACATGAAAAAAACTAGCTTTGCATGTCCCCTTAGCATCATATATGCCATACGGGCGTACAATGAAAAACATCCAGACGACGAAATAAACACATCAGCGGTGTGCCGCAAGGCACTTCGCACAAAACTTAAAGAACTTGGTGTTGAAGTCGCAGGGCAGTAACACCACTCTTTTTTACTTAACTTTTTTTAACAGTTCCTATTGATATCGTTTTTTAGTACGGTAACTATATATACAATTACCACATAGTATATACTATAAGGTAAATCGGCAGGCCACAGCCACCGCCTTCCACCGGATCAACCAGGCCGGTGCCAACACCAACACAACCTCCAATCCTCGGAGCGCCTAAGCGCCTCATATAGAATACATAATGAAAATTCCTCGAATTTTCATTATTTGTGAATGTTTAGTTAGAAAAATTACGAGAGTTCCGGCTCTAGAGAGACGGGACTGTAGTAATTTTTATAACTTGTATTCACAGGAACGTCTCATAGTAATAGTTCTGTAACAGCCGTAGCAACACAACATTACACATCAAGGAATGATAGTTGCCAGCTTTAGCGTCCTCAGACGCTTGTTGCTGGCAGTCTATCATTACGGCATAATACTTCTATAGCTTAATACGCCCCTGCGAGGAAGTAGCACCAAACCAAACATTAACAAAAATGTTTATAACAAGTAATTTAAAAACTACACAATAATGCACAAAAAACATGCCCAAAGGAGCCTTATCAAATCATGCTGTCACCCAGGGACCCCCGGAGGGCAGGAATAAAAATGAAAATAAATGCATCTGTTGTAGTCGATGTCTATGTAGGGGAACCCCCTATATTTACATCATGTACTAAAACAGATACCGCTCCGGTCGGTACCGGCAGAACCACTTCCATTCATACCATATCTGGACACTTTTTTCTTCAATTTCAAATTGCATCTATGCTGTAACATCAAATCAGGATGTACATCTGCGCCACACCTGATACAATACCAGTGATGCTTTTCACCCTTTTTTAATGGACGATCACGAAATGCAAATCTTCCTTTTTTGCAAACCATGACTGAATTTACCGTTTATCTTTAATATCCGGATGCCTGCACTCTTTAGTTTTATTCATTCCCCTACCGCCTGATTTAAATCCTGTTTGGTTCCCGTCTTTTGGTCCTAGTCTTCCAGTTCTTGGTCTAAGTGCCATTTATATCACCTACTTACCAATTAAATTTAAACAATAAAAATCTATGGTTTATCTTCTAAAGTAAAATTGCAGATTTTTACCACCAGTGTATCTTCATTTTCATTATCAAATGAAAGAAATATCCTTGTATCGTTGCAATTAATACATTCCGGTACAAAACCGCGACTAGGATGTATATTATTATATGCTGGAAAATTATCTATTTGCTCCAATTTGTTATATTCCGGTATATCCATTACTGTCGAAAACCCAGCAGTACATGTGATTTTTACTTTCTTAGTATCCAAACAATCACTCTTCTTTTTTTGCTTTACATAAATCACACATTCTTTTTATTGAATCCTTTTCAAGACATTTTATATCGGGTAGTGAATTTAATTTGCGTTTTAATATTTTATTTCTTTCAATATAAATCATAATTGTTTTGCTTTTTTCAATGTTAAAAGAGCATAGATGCGATATGAAAAATAAAATTTCATTAATAGGAGTGGTTTGTAGATACTCTATTTGTTCCTGTACATCCATTTGAATCCAAGTACTAAATTCCATTTATTGTACCAATTTATCATTTTCCCAGTCAATCAAAGCTTTCAATATTTTGTTGTTTACAGAAATATGTTCTACTTTCAAATAGTCTCTAAGCCACTCTGAAAGTTTTATCATTTCAACATCACTAAGTTTGCAGTCAGGGAAGTGGGACCTCAACGTTTTAATCTTTGGCATTTTCGATTGCATAATTAAATACTTAAATACCTAAACACTTAAGTACTTATCGTGTGTATGTGGTGATATTGTACAATCGATATGTGATAATCTGTAGGATAATTGAAATGAGATATAGTGTATGGGGTATATCGTATGCATCTGCATGCTCTTTGATCGAAGAGCTTATAGCATATGGTATACAAGCAAACGTTACAGTAGGCGGTATCGGTATTGAATTAGATCATCCAATTGAATTTGATCGAATGAATCAATTATGTAGAAAATATCATACTGTAGCTGTGTCTGGTGAAACACTCACTTAAGAATATGCCATATTTTTTACTAAGACAAGGTAATCTTGGCGCATCCATATAAAGGTGAAATAAAATGAATTATAAACCAAACACAATAGACTGGAAAGTTGGTGATATTGTGATTCACGATGCCGATGAAAAAAACAGTAGTATGTTGATGGAGGTTAACGATTTGTATTGTGGGCAATATAGAACTTCATATATCAACCGTAAAGGGTCTGTACCATTTTACTGGAATTTAAAGGAAGTCTTGCATGATCCTGCTCGATTTGATATAAAGGTGGAAATAGTATGAAACAAATATGGAAATATTTTTTGGAAGTAACCGAAAAGCAAGAAATTGTAATGCCAGCTGGTGCAGAATTTCTTACAGTCCAGGTGCAGCGTGACATACCCTATATATGGGTGTGTGTCAATCCTGACAATGAACTTGAAACCCGGCAGATTAGGATCCATGGAACTGGTCATAATATTAATGATTGTGAAAATTTTAAATACATTTCAACATTTCAAATGCACGATGGCAGTCTGATATTCCATGCGTTTGAAGATATTCAATAGCGGTTTTTTAAATGGAATTGAAAATAAAAACAACTGAATACTGTATTGTATTATTACCCGAAGATGGAACAAACGGATTGTGTGGTGATGTATTTGACATTGTTTCGCCAAGTGGTTTTCCGATACTTGATGAAGTTATAGATTTGTTTTAGAGATGATAATATGGAAATTGAAATAAAAACAATCAAAGAATATAATATATTATTTACAGAAGATGAAAAAAATGAATTGTGTAAGGAAATAGGTAACATAAAATCACTCTCCGATTGTCCCACACTTAAAAAATTAGCAGATTTTCTTATTTGATAAAAATAGATGATAACCATAAGTAATATTCCTCAAAACTATGTTTCAGTAAACTTATATCGGATCTGAAACTTCACTTGAAAACAAAATGGAACTAATAACAACAGCTAAAGTTGGAGATAACTCCGATATTTTTCCGGGTATCTTGAAATTATATGCTAAGCCTGAATGTACAATAGCAGATGTTACTTATGGAAAAGGTGTTTTTTGGAAAAAAGTTGATAAGACATTATACAATCTATTATTATCCGATATATTAATTGGTGTGGATTATAACAATCTGCCATATCACAATAATTTAATCGATGTATTAATTTTAGACCCACCATATATGGGCCATAGTGGAGGTAAAAATTACTCACCTGCACGAAATTATAATGTTAACATTAAAAAATATGATCCAAAATATATTGAAATATTGTATTTTGGGGGAATTGATGAGGCGCATAGAGTTTTAATTAAAAACGGAATACTTATAATAAAATGTCAGGATGAAATCCAGAGTGGAAAACAGAATTTAAACCACTCCAAGATTATAGATTATTGTGTCGAAAATGGTTTTATTGTGGAAGATATTTTTATATTGGTGCAAAAAAACAAACCTATAATGAGGCATGATTACCAACTACATGCGCGCAAAAACCATTCTTATTTTGTTGTGTTCAGAAAAAAAGACACATAGTCCTGTTAATGTTCATTTGATAAGTATGATAACCCTAAGTTATATTCTACACATCTGTGCTTCTATAATATCAAAAATTACGTATCATATAGGAATACACCCGGCTCCACCTACACACCCATTATTAACTGCCTTTTTTGTATACTCAAAAGATAGTCATGTCAGCCGTGTGCGGTTTAACTGATAGCGATTTTGTTTTTAGAAAACATGGTATAACTCATGGTAATATTTGATATCAATACGGTGTACTATAATAACTAACAACTATATATAGATATAAAACAATGTAGTATATGGGATAATACCCAGGAATGAGACAATGAGGAATAATAGGCCAATTTTTCAAATAGATTACCGTGACCCGAGCTGGCGAGTATATTTTTGTGTATGTGGTGATTTTATTTATAAAAATAAAGATGGCGTTGGAATCTGTCAGAACTGTGGGGAAACATATTCGAAGTTTTCCATGGCACATCCACAAACGGAAATAATAAATGCACCATTTGAATTATTGGAATTTTAACGGAGATTAAAAATGCCAATAATTCAAATTGATGAAACAGAATTGCTGACCGTAACAGATTCAAAAACGGTCAGCCCAAACGGCCAAATCGCAATAGGAAGAAGGTTTGCAGGGAAAACAGTAAGAGCATATGTGATTGAAATATAAGGGGAGTTTAACAAATGCTTGCAAAATGTGTGAAGCTATTGCCATATTGGCTATGAAAAGAAAAATAATGAGTATTAACTTTAGTAATATCCAGTACCATTTTGTTAGCGACAGTAAAAAACAGATGTGATATAATATGATATTAAAACAAGTGACATACAAATGCAGCGCAGGAAAAACACGAACGCTTGATATAAATGACAATCCTGCAAACGATTTCGATATTATCAACAACTTCGTAGCATATGAAAGTGAACATCCCGAAGATGCTTTCTTCCCAGAATGTGAAGATTGTAAAATCGGTGAATCTGCAATGAGTATCGGAGATGATTTAATAATGCACATGATAAAATTGTGCACAATAACAAAAGTGTAGGTGGAGCATAGCGTTTTTGAAATAAACATAAGAGGTCGGGGGTGCGGAAATAAGAATGAAACAGCGCATAGACACCCCCGCGGGTAGATTGGTTTTGATTCAACATTCTTACTTTGTCATCACTTACATAAATACTTTTCTTTATGTATCTGGTTTCCTTGATTCAAAATAATCTTTTGCAATTATCACAGCTAGCAAACCAAGCGCCTCATAATTGTTTTTCATGACACAAAGTATTGAATACCCCCCAATTATACTGATCGAAAGCAGAGCCCGGACAGATCCCTCCGGAAGCCACAGCGGCTTCGTCTCGTCAAATATTTTCATCTAAACCAATTTCTAATTTTCCACAATTTCAACTTGTTCCACTGCGACCAGTCAGTCATCAAAAGTAGTGCGCTCAATATTAGAATGACCCCAACTGTTTCATGCCCGATTATGTCAAGCAGGTCTATTCTGCCGAAGGACCACATATGCTCGATGATAAGGAAGCTTCCGACAAGCATCAGGCACGTCGAAACAAGTTTTTTATAATATTTAATTTTTTCGTTAGTCATTTATTTGACCATTTCCATTCTGTAAATATTTTTTCAGTTTCTGCAATTTTAAGTTTTAGATTAATCACATTTTCTTCTGTTTTATCTAACCTGTATGAAATAAGTTTCAATCTCATTTCTAACCAGGTAACTGCAGCCGCTGACATTGCGGTAATTAATGTAATTATAGCTGCAGTTTCAGTTAAATCCATAATTAGTATTTTATTCAATCTTCTTTAAAAATATTGTCATCTCACAACCCACAATGCCTTAGATCCATGCTTTATCATTTTCATCTATAAAATATAAGAATATTGTTGATATTATTATCATAGTCGCTGCTATGTAAAACAAGACTTCAATCCCATATTTGCTGACTGCAAAACCGCTGAGTGTAAGCCCTATTGCACCCCCAACATAAATTATAGCGTCATATTTTCCAATAGAAGTTCCCCTGTTTGCCTTTTCTGTCAGGTCCCCGAGCATAGCCGTTTCGATCGTTCCGGACGCCCCTACTATCGCCCCTAACAATGCCTGGAGAATCAATAATTGCTGTGTTGTTTCTACAACAGTGTACAGAATTAATACGATTGCACCAATATATGATATCAGGTACAAGAACGGTTTCCTTCCGAATCTGTCAGAGAGTTTACCTGCGTAGTATGCTGACGCTGAACAGGAAAACACTGATACACCGAATGCTATTCCGAGCAGTTCAACCCCGGTGCTTAGTGATTCTACATGCAGTATGAAAAATGGTCCAAGTAGACCCAACACCAATGCTGTCACGAAGTTGAATGTTATAAACAATTTAAAATTTCTTACAGTTTGTGCATACATATCACTCACTCACAAGAGTTTGTACAATGGTCAGAATTATCTTCTGTAAAATATACGCAACCTGAGCCTAAACAATATCCATCATAATACCATGTATCCCCTCTACAGTGATCTTCACATACTACTCCGTAACAAGGATCATCCGAACAATGTTCTGAGTTCATTTCAGTGAAGTAAACACAGTTATAATCTAAGAAATACCCATTATAATACCAGGTTGTTCCTTTGCAGTGATCTTCACATGGAACGGGAGTAATTGTATTAATCGGTGTTGGTGTTGGGTAATGGTCATCTAAACAATTTGTATGATTGTGAGTAAACCAATAATAGCATTTTCCCTGTACTTCCCATCCACCATAATACCACGTTGTACCGTCACAGTAATCATTACAAGACATAGGTGTAGGCGTAGGTATTGGAGTTGGTGTTGGCGTTAGTGTTGGTGTTGTCGTTTGAGTTGGCGTGGGCGTAGGTGTAACCCCAGCTGTGATTGTTATCGGATTGCTTGTTTTCCCATCACACTCAGCAGTAATAGTCACAGTTCCGTTTTCTTTTGCCATGAATCCACCAACCGGACCCACATTTGCAATTGCTTGATTACTACATTTCCATTCAATAGGTGGATGAATGGAAGTCATACCACCATCATAGCACATATAATTGAAATATATAGCTTCTCCTATTTCCACAGAAGTTTTATCTACATCTATTTCAATTCTTGAAATATGTGTGTCCACTGAACTAACTCTCAATCTAAGTGTAGTATCTCCTGTTTGTTTGCCAAGTCCCCATTCTTTAGGATCATATGGGTGTTCTATTGAATCTGTGGTACCTATTCCAGGCGCATACCAGCACGTGTAATCTGGATATATGTGTTGGGCAATATATGTGTCAAAACTTAAAAGTCCATGTCCGTCTATTGCCAGTGGGTGATATCTATCCCCTGCCATTTCCGAACTTACTATGTCAGCTACAATGTAAGCTCTGTACGTGTCTGAATACACACCAGGATTTATCTTTATAGAATGGTATCCTGCATCATCCACTTTTATATTTTCTAATTTGAACAGTGTATTGCCTGGTTGATTTGCGAAGTAATAGTTCATATTCATGAAATAATACCAATCATATACGTAAATATCCATTTCTGCTGGGCCTGTTGTCCAAAATTCAACAGCTTGTATTTTCTCTGATTTGGATACTTTATGCATATTCATCATATGCCCATAGTCTCTGGAATGTACGTAACCCATGTTTTCAGTCCATCCCGCTTCATCATGATATAAGGTTTTGATATTTGGGTCAAACATCTCATATCCAGTAATCACAGAAGAATATAACCCAATATATCCGCAATCATATTCAATCCACGCAAACCCATCATTTCCCCATTCTGTTCCCCAGGAATTTTTGATAAGCCAACAACCTCGCCCATTTGGGCTAACTTTGTTATCATCCCAACCAATTATTAGAACTGCATGGTTATGTTGTGTTAGCCTAGAATCATCCCATATAGGTAATTCCCCATCATACACTTCAGGTAAAACACCTTCTCGGATTGATGCATATACAGATCCATGAGCCACAATATTTTCTTTTATTTCTGTCCTTGACGGAATCAAACCAGATGATAATATTTTCCATCCAGTAACACGAACTATAGGGTCATCAATATAATTACATCCGGCTATGCTATTAATATCTACAAACCCATCTGGAATTGCAGTCATACTGCCCAATTTTTTATAAATGGCCGCAGTGGAATATGGGGTGTATCTACTATCCTTTTCTTCCAAAGATCCTCTCTGAGTCAGGATATTAACTATTTCTCTTTCTGTGCCACCATCACATGAATCGTGGTTATCAACCACTACATCAAATGAGCATTCCTTTGCTTGTTGTTCTGAAAGGTCAATATATGGACCTCCATTTCTCAAAACTTTACTTTCCACTGCTCCAATTATTGCAAAGGCACCACAACATTCACAATTACCTTGATCTTTCACAGTTGTTACATATCCTAGAACCCTACCATCATATGCTACTGGTGTAGCGTCGGCTGGTATAAATCCAAGTACTAATACCAAGATGAATAAAAATATGAACTTCGTTTTTATTCCTCATAGTCTTCGTATATTGTATTCGCCGTGCTTGTTTGTAATATCAGAAGAATTATCTGATTGCACACTTAACCAGATTAAATCACCATCTGTAATTGAAAGCACGCAAGAACTTGATGTACTACCTAAATCATTTATTGGGAATTTTCGTTCTGCTGTTGATTTGGTTTGTGGTGTTGTGTTAATGTACATCATAAAAGTTAAGTTGGCTGCTGCATCCGGTGCTGTACTCATTTGCCATGCTGCAGAATAAATCCCTGCTGCCCCAACGTCAGCAGTTAGGGAAGCTCCCTGATCCCAGTCACTTGCTCCGCCGTCCACATCCCATGCAGTATCTATGTCAAAATAATCTGTTGAAACGCTTGAAACAGTTTGTACTCCGTTATATGCCGCTACTGATGAACCTCTTATTGTAATTATGTCATTGTTAGATAGTCCATGAGCAACATCATTCACTCTTGTGTGCGTGGTCGGTACAGTACCGTCCTGGTAAGATGTGATTGCTCCTGTACTACCCGCATCAAAAGTGAATCCGTCTGTTAATCCTTCTGATATCTGTCGCAATGCAATTACACTGTCAACAGTTTCAATTTCGGTCGGATTTGCGTTATTGTAAATAAACGCTTCACCATAGTATCTGTCAACTACTGCAAGTTCTTCTTCCGCCCCACCTATTAAACCATGTAATTTACCATCGGTTTTTGCATAAAGTGGTACATATCCTGATAATGCTGATGGCGTTGCCATTTCTTTTAGTGCAATTCCGGTTGTGAATGTTGTTTTATGGCTCATAATATTACCTTCATCATTTATCGCACAAACCAATCAGTACCATCACTGTAAATGTCCACACTGTTACCGTTTGCATTGATTATTACTGACGCACCGAATTCGATTAATTCAGCACCCTGGGTTGAAATGGTGATATTGTTCGTTCCTGCGTTGTTTCCGGCATCTTTTACTGTTATCATTCTTCCGCTTACTGACTGTGCAGTCGGAAGTGTTACTGCTACTGCTCCGGTTCCAGTGTAAGTTACATGTAGGATAAAGTCAGTAACCAGCAGTGAATATGTTGCAGCATTTACAGTCGTAACTTTACCTGTTTGTCCGCCCTGAACGTCAAGTAAGGTGTTTGGTGCAATTACTCCAAGACCTAGCGATCCCGCAAGGTAGTTTATTCCACCGGCACTGTATATTGAAAAGTTTGTCGCACCCTCGGTCTGGTTTTCAATATACACACCATAATTATTTGTTATGGTTCCTCCGCTTGCCGGATTTTTAGCGTAGAATTGGAATAGGTTAGTAATTGTTCCTGTGTTATATGGAGTGTCGCTATAGAAATTATATGCATCTGTAATTGTTCCAAGATAGTTCCGCATTCTCGATGCAAAACTATATGCAGTTCCCATTGCGCCTGATCCATTTCTAACACCACTCCATGAACCGTATGCTGTCGTAGTGTTTCCACTTGAATCATTATAGAATATATTGTAAGCACCGAATCCAGTTCCCACATTTCCTGCATTTAATACCCATGCTATATTTTGTGCGCCTGCAAGATTTGAAACAGTTCCTAGTCCTTTGTGATTTGCAATATTGTATAATCCATTCAGGATTGTCATATCTACAGTATTGCCTACTTCTGATGCAACCTGTAGATCCATTCCACGAAAACTACTACTTGAATTTGAAGGTGGATCTACATATACTGTACTTGTAAGTCCACTATAGGTATCACTATCAATTGCAGTCAACGGAATTGGCCTAATATTTACTGTGTTGTGGTGCCCACTCTGTAAAGTGTCAGAATCTCCACCAATTGAAAGCAAACTTGTAGGGGCTACAGTATCGATACCAAGTCTATTTCCTATAGCATCATAAAAAACACCAGTTTCACTTATCCACTTCCAGTTTGTACCGTCACAACTGAAGATTCCTGTCATCCCTGGCCCAATTGCTCCAATGGTGGTTCCACCATCGTTTTTAACTGTCAGCGTTTCAATTGAATCATTTGCAGTGTTCACTATAATAAACATCAAGTACGTGCTTAAAGCTTCAGCAGGAAGTATAACATCCCTGCCTGAACCTAAAAATCCATCAGGATCTAACCATTGTAATATATAATCATTCACGGTCAGGGTTTTAGTACCAGAGAGTGTTTCTGTATTAACATCTTCACGTTCTTTATCAGGAGCTATGAACCCGTTGGTTCCGTCAACGTAAAGTACTGCCTTATCACCGTTGCTTTTGATAACGTATGAAGCTTCACCATTAATCGTACCCCCGTTTTCCAGGGTTATTGTGATCGGGTAGGTACTTGCACTGTTGTATTCATCCTGGATTATAAACAGTCTTACAATGCTTGTTGTTGCGCTTTCAATGTCTTCTGTTGGAATAATTACATTCCTTACTGCTGCTGAATTGTCAACCACGATCACTCTGTTGGTTGTCAATGCCGATGGGTTATAATCTGCTGCTCCTGCATCTGTTCTTACAAGTGTGTTTGCTCTGTGGTGTAATACCCACTGGTATACTCCTGTTGGGTTTTTCCATTCAACATGTAGGGCTGGATAATATGATCCACTTGCTTCATATGAATCAGGATTTCTTACAGCACCATTGTCACTAACATCGGCTTTTATAACAACCATTGCATCATTACCGTAGACCCATCCAGCACGGTCTAGTACCTCTTGCAGTGCTGTCGATATATCAACAGTGTCATAAAAATTACTAACAGTCCATCCAGGAACATTATCCCATGGAACTACAGAGGTTAATGCTAATGCATCTGCTTGCGCCTCGCTTGTTGGTGCTACAGCGCTATCTTCATCATTGAAATAAATATCTAAGTTGCATACAGTAGTTGTGCTAGTAAAGTGTGAATAGAATTTTACATACGCTGAAACAATTTGAGCAGAATTATCTAAGTTTAATGATCGGAATCTACAATATGCATTTCTATTAGATGCCGTTGTTTCATTTCCTATTGGAAGCCAACTGCCTGCATTATAAAAATACCCAGGCCTCCACTGTCCGTCATCTGATCCTGTTGTTGGGTAGAATGTTCCTGACAGAAGTGTCCCATATACTAAATCTTTTGTATAGACATCTCCTGTATTTTCATTTATGGCAACATCATCCAGGGTTCCGATTAAATCTGATGGAGTTCCACTTGTTACAAATACTTCATTTGCGCCTTCCAGTATGTTTGTGAAATAACCTACTGCTGGTGTGGTTGTTCCGATTGCTGTGGCATCTAACGCATTTCCTGGTGTATTGGGAGTTATAGAAGTTCCGGATACACTGAATGGACTTTCGTATTGTTCGACCCATTGGTACACGCCTGTTGGGTTTTTCCATTCAAGGTGTAATGCTGGGTAGTCTGATCCTGTATGTTCAAATGAATCAGGATTTCTTTTCGCTAAATTATCGCTTGCATTATTTTTTAGTAAAACCATTGCGTTATTTCCAGAAGCCCATCCAGCACGGTTTACTACTTCTTGTATTGCAGTTGTTATATCTGGCGTATCATAATAATTCCCCGATGTCCATGTTGGTATTGCATCCCAAGCAACCCCAGTGGTTAATGCTAATGCGTCTGCTTGCGCCCCAGTTGTTGGAGCTACAGCGCTATCCTCATCATTTAAATAAATGTTTAAATTACATACTGTTGTGGTGTCATTAAAAGAAGCATAAAATTTTACATATGCTGAAACAATTTGAGCAGAATTATCTAAGTTTAATGACCTGAACCTAATAAAACCATTGTTATCAACTCCATTCCCATCACCCATTGCAATCCATCCAAGGGTGTTATCTAAAACTCCTGTGCTTTTCCAATACCCATCATCAGATCCGGTTGTTGGGTAGAAAGTACCTGATAATGTAGTACCAAACACTTCTTCTTTTTTCCATACTGAACCTGTGACTTCATCTATGGCAATGTCATTTAATGTGCCAATTCCGCTCGATGGTGTTCCACTTGTAATAAACACATAATTTATCGATGCACTGTCTATCGTTGGAAGTGTAACAGTATCATCAACTGCATCATACAGCACACCGGTATTGCTTTCCCATTTCCAGTTTGTACCGTCACATGAAAAGACACCAGTCATCCCTGGTTCCAAAGTTGCGATCGTGGCCGCACCATCATTTAAGATCACCAGGTCTTCACCCGCACCGTTAGCGGTGTTCAAAATAATGAACATCAGGTATGAACTGGATGCTTCAGCAGGTAGAATAACATCCTGGCTACTCCCGTTCGGGTCAAGCCACTGGAATAGATAATCAGTAGTTACAAGGGTTTTTGTTGTCGAAAGTGCCTCTACATTGACAGCACCTCTCATCGTATCAAGGAACTCCAACCCGTTCATAAATCGGCTCATGCTAATGTACCACCCTGGGTAATTGCTTTGTAATTCACAACAACATCACACACGTAAGCCGCACCGTGCGCTCCGCCTGCTATTGTAAGCTGTATGTTCGTCCCGGTCTTAATCATGATTGGATTGTCTGATGTTAACTGGGCCTCTGCTGTCATGTTTGCAACTGCGCCTACTGCTGAACTTATGAAAATCTGCGGTGTGGCATCATCGGTTTGTATTGAGATGGATGTCATGGCTCCGCCTGCAACTATGTTCGGTGTCCTTAGAATCAGTGAATCTACCTGTACGTCCTGGTTAGTTCCTGTGAAAAGGTCATAAGTAGCTGCTGCCTGGTTTAGGTCGATTGTAGTAGAAGCAAGTGCATTGCTTTCTTTAATTCCTTCCAATAATTGTAATAGTTGCATATCCATCATTTTAAAAACCCCTATGAGTATACCTCAACTTCATCGAACCAATAATTAACAGTGTGTGTGTAACTTGCAAGATAAGATCTTAAAACAAGATCTCCTGCTGATGGTGATCCTGTTCCAAAATTTGTATCGGTCCCTTCCTGTGCCCATGCTGAACCATTCCACTTATAAACTCTACCCCACCTGGTATTAGAAGAAATATCGTACCAAAATTCAGCTTTGAATTTTTGCCAATCATTGATTATATCTGGTGTAACACTAAGATATCCATATGTGGACAAATTTACTTCCATACGTGAATTTGTTGGTAAATTATCTATTCTTGTCCATAAAATAATTTGTGCTTGTGATTCTAAAAAAGTATTGTGAGTAAGATAATTTGCTGATGCACCGGCATTATATCTATATATTCTATTTTTATATGATGATACCCCGGAATATTTTATAGAAGAATCCAGTTCACATAAACAATTTGCTCCACAACTATTAACTGTCCAATCAGCGTAAACCACATATATCACCTCAATTATCAAAAGATTCTAAAAAGTCGAAACTATATACCGGTGGATTAATATGACTGAACTCTTCAATAAAATGCAAAATATATCTTACATATGGTTCGACATGATCAAAATGTTCTATAAATGACCTGTTATTTTGTTTTTTCACTAATTTTGACATATCAAGCCTCCACAAATGCTTCAATCTTGAAGTTACGATCTGTGCCTGCTGTTTTTTGTGCAGTTACTTTACATCCATATCGGTACGGTCCGAATTTAATCATATATAATGGGTCATTCTGTGCTCCTGTTAATGAAATTGTACTGGCTGCTTCAAGATATCCCCCTCCGCTTTCTATGCGATAGTATTCCCTGAATTCATAGGTATCTCCTGCAGCCATGTTTGAAGTATCGATTTTGATATCCATTCCGTTTATGATTTTTGTCGGTGCATCGTCAATGAATAGGTTAGTTTCAACACTTGAAACTGCAATATCCCCGCCTGTGCGTGTAAGGTCCAGAATTTCATTGAGTTCTGTTATTGCACCTTTTAAATATCGCATTACTGAACTTGTTAATCCAACTGTTGTTTGTGCGGTATCTGTTTTATTGCCAATTACATCCCGTTCCAGCACATTATCTGTGCTGTCTGCTGAAGGAACTGCAAGACTTGGTAGTATCGAAGCGCTGTTGATGCTCGGATGTATCAATACAATTTCATCGCCGACTGCTAACGGTGTAGTAAATGCAGTGTGGGTAAAAGCACCGCCGGTAGATGAGTAGGCTGACACCTGCTGACTCTCTCCCTGGGGAGCTGCTCCGGCACCGCCGGCATCCCACACCACATATGCATAATAATCCTTGAAAAACTCATCAGGGAAATCATAAGCATTCCCGTAATCCGGTAATCCCGATATGTTAAAATGTGTAGTGTCTGTATAGGTCGTGACAGTACCACGGAATACCAGACCGTTATGCTGCTCAAGTACTTTCGATCTTTGAGCTAGTTTCGCATCCCGTAGCGTTTTTGGCATCAGATTACCTCATATGCAAGTGTAAGCTGTACCTTCCCAGTAGCTCCGGCATTCTTTGCTACCACAGATCTGTTTTCTAACTGCAAATGAAGTTCCAGTGATGCATCCAGGTCTTTATACGGGATATCTGCGTCAACTACGCTGTAGAAATAGTATGTGGTCGCACCTATTATTTTAGCTACGCCATTTGTGATTAAATCAAGGTCTATGTACCCTATAACATCATTTACACCATATGAATCACTTGTATAAAACCAAAGCCTGAAATTAAGGCTTTGTATACAGTAAATTGTAATATTTGATATTTTTATTGCATCATTCGTAATAGTTATGTCTTCATTCTCTGAAGCTCCGGTTATAAGAGCATCAGTAAAATAAGTATTACCGTCAATTGGTAAAATTGCCCGGTCTATACCCAAAACTAGATTCCCGCTTGCATCGACATTTACCGGGACTGTGACACCAGCAGATACTTGTCCGTAAATTAGTGAATTTGTAACAAGCCCGTCTTTAGTGTCAATGTCAGATCCCACAAGTTCAACATCACCTGAACCCTCAACAGAGAATCCCACTTGCGCAACATCTGAAGTTGAACCGATTATTTGTATGTCAGTGGCCTCTGTTGTTGTTATTGTGAATTCATCGTAGGTAATATCCTGGAAATTGAACCCCGAACTTGCAACCCGCCCTTTATACTGTGCCACTCCGTTGAACCGTATTTCTGCATTAACATCATTATCGCAATAAATCCAAAGGTGTTTCAATGGATCATTTTTACTTGCATGTTTAATTATTGGAACGATTGCTCCATTTGCATCTTTTAATACTCCCTTAATAATGTCAAAATGATTATTCCCGATCGGCAGTGAATATAATCCTGTATCCGGGAATGTAGTAAAAAGATTTGTATCCGTCATTTTGGAGTTCTCCAATTAAATTATTTATGATAGATTATTTTTCTAAGTACTTTTAGTTTAGTATATAAATATAGTATATATTTCTATATAATCCAATAATCTATTGGATATATATTTATAGATTTCTATACTCGTGTATTTATGTTATAAAGTTTAACTGTTTGTAACTGTATTAATTTAAATGGAGGAATAAAATTTGCTTCAGATGTTGAAGAAAATCAATTTTGATTTCGATTTTGCTACAAGTAATCTGGCTGCCGGTAATATTGTGGAAACAGGCGATAACGTAAACTACGATGTTTACGATGGTCAGAAATGGACTAATACTTATGCGCTCGATGAACAAAGTGTAGGCGAGATTGCAGGTATTGAATTGCTGGGTCCCATTTCTGCCGGTGGTGTCCGAGACAAACTTGAATATGTAAGGATCAGGATCAATGGCGAAGAGTATAAGCACATCAATCTCAATGAAATGATGGCTCCGTCGTTTAGTTCTGACGAGCCCAATTCAAACCCGTTCTATGGTGGAATGGTTCGTGTTGGTGATGGTTACGAGAATCTACCTAATTCGTTATGTCACAATATCGGAATCCCGATGCTGCTTGGCGGAGATACTACCGATGCGGTTCCGAAAGTTGGACCCGGCCAGAGTATCAGTGTTGAGGTAAAAGCTCCCCGTGCTGCTGAGGGTGGTCTGACTGTTTCTAACCGTATGATTGTACGGCTCAATGTCGTAGAATCCAGGGGCATTGACATGTTCCAGAAGCTCGGTGCACACTACGGCTGGCTGTCTGGAAGTGAGATCGGTCAATCCTTTACATTCAGGGACATGGAAGAGAACGGTGATGTTGAGGGGTATGATGTTAACAAAAGCATAAACATGCAGGAAGATGGTGCATTCCGGCTTGATGACTGGACCGAAGTATACGGTGGTCTTGATGCAAGTAAGCCGTATATCTATCCATTTATCAGGTATGCCAATAATGCCGTCGCTACAACGCCAAATTCAGAGTATGTGTTCACAAAAGTAGGGTCAAAAGTCCTGCATGATGAGCAGGTACTTGACTGGAACTATGATAAGCGCGAGGCTTTAAAAATCGGCCACATCGGCGTTTCACCACAGGCAAATCATGAGTATACCCGTGGTTATATCCAGGGCCGTGATGCTAATCCTTATGCATGGACTCCGGATGCTTCACAAAATGAGTATCCAATGCCTGCTGAGCGGACACAGCCGCCAATACATTATAAGGGTCCGGCTGCGCTTGGTCGTGGAATGACTGTATGGAATACTAAAGGTAACATTGGTGTAATGGACAACGGTACTGCTATTCCTGCATGGGGCGCTTCTCCGGCTAGGGGAACAACTGTTGGAGTATGGGGCAAGTATTATAGGTTCTATTGAGGTGATAAAATGTCAAGCGTAATAACTATAACCGGACAGACCGCTACTGCTGGCTCTGCACAGACAATCGATATATCAGGCCAGTCACTTCCGCCTATAAAAAGCCTGCTTAAAGCAGAGCTTATCCGTGGCGCACATCAGCATGACGTGACTACTGTTGCTGCTGCTGGTGGCGGTTCTGCAATGACTGAACCACTTGTTGCCGGCCCACTTGAAACAGCAGGAGCTGGACAGGTAAATGCCGGTGCTGTTGATTCCGGAACAACTCTTCGTGCTGAATTGACCATAGTAACTGCTACACCTACCGGTGTTGAAGAGATCCAGGTACTTACCGTGGATTCACTGTCGGTCTGGTTGACAGATGCACTTACTGTGAATGACCAGATCGTCCTTACAGTAGAGGACGTTGGTTCACTGGTAAGGCCCACATAGAAAATAAATTTAATGGGGATTAATCCCCATATTCTCTTTTTTTAAAAAAGTAAAAAAAGGCTACTCCTGCTTAGTGCCTTGTTCAAGTCGTTCCTTCAACTGTATAACATCACACTGGAAACACTCGCCCCAACTCCCTTCAGGCATTGGATTTTTTAATCGCATATGTTTTGCGATCCAATTCGATATATCCCCATCCCCTTCACGTAGCCTGTCAAGTTCTGCTGCTCCTGTTTCAGTTACAGAAAGACAAAAGTGTCTGCCGAAATATTTCGTTGTTTCAGTGACTATTTTCTCAACAATAATCTCATTTCCGTCAAGATCGTGTTGTGGCATTTACATTATCCCCGTGAATGCCACATTGAATAGGTCAAGCTCTGTTGCTATTGCTGATTCTTCACTTGTAAGTCCTGGTCCGAACTTACCCCACCTGATTTTTTCAATTATCGAGATATCTGAAATTGCATATTTGTATCGGACCGGCATGTTCGTTACGCCTGATGCTGATTCAAGTAAAACCTCCAGTCTGTTGATTGCAGGGATATAACAGTTGATATCATGGTTCAATCCCGGCATTGCCATTGTATCAAGCTTGACATATTCTGTTTCTGATATGCCTCTAGTTAGCGAAATAAAAGTGTCATTTGCTATTAGGCCACCGAATGCGCTGTTGGTGCCGAACGACAATATTACTGCCTTTTTACCTGATGGCACATTTATAATAGGGCCAACTGTGGTATTCCCTCCTACTGCAACAGTTACTAGTTCAGCAATCTCTACTTCCTTTTCGAATATTGGTGAATCTGCTTTACTTAACAATCCTGCTGAGAATCTTTTCGATATCTCATATTTATTATCAATTTCCTGTTCTTCCTGTGATAGATACATACCATATTTTATCTTTTCAAATATGGTCGGGATACCACACTTTATCGTATACGCCGTATATGCGATTTCTGTTGCTGCACCTGTCGCCCAAAGATTCAGCGAATCTTCACATGGAACTTCAACTTTTGTTTCTTCCCTGTCACTTCTGGCTGTGCCTTCTACATCCAGTACACCATACAGTGAATCTTTATCAAGTCTGAACTTAACGTTTTCGCCAACGTCTGTGAACAGGCTGTTAAAAACAATAATATTTGGTTCAAACAAACCATATGAAGCGATTGGTGTTCCTGTCAGGCTTGCTGTTACTGTTATGGCTTCTGGTAATACCTCGGGGTAAAATTTTGCCATGGTCGGATCTATTGTTGCCGTCATAATACTTTTTAATTAAATGGTAAAGTTTATATTGTTTGTGGTTAAAATACATATAGATGTATAATGCAAACTGAATACACATTTACACGAACGATTATTAGTGGCGGAAGAGTCACTGTGCCAAGTGATGTACTCAGGGAGTTTGGTTATTCAGATGGTGACAAACTGATTGTCACTTTCAAGAAACCAGTAAATCAAATCAAAGGGATTGTGGTGTAAATTCCTAACCGTGCTGAACATCTAATGTTTGATAAAATTTTCTTTGGAACAGAAAATTATTCATATATCCACTATCTTTTAGATCAAGGTGATCTAAATTATGTTGGATTGTTCGGGCAGGGCCACCGACGTGTAATGCATGATAAACGTGCGGTAGAATATATTTTTTTGAACTATGGTTTTAAGGCATCTGAAGTTGCCCGAGCACATATTGCGTTAGATAAAGTTTGGTCGCATTCAAAAAGAAATAAAAAAGAGTGATGCAGCGACCTAAAATAAACAATTGCTTAGAAGGTTTTTAAAGGTCGCCAAAACATATATAGTGTTTAAATGCTATATATTCATTGCTTAGAAGGTGATAATATCGGTTTATGTGAATGTGGTTGTGGAAATTATACAAAACCTGGAAATAAATTTATACATGGGCATAATATGCGATCAGATGGTTTTCAAGACAAACGAAAAAAAAAATCGTTTGAATCAAATATAGGAAATAAATGGAACGTCGGTAAAAAGCTATCTGAGGAAACTAAGTTAAAGATAAAAAATTCAAATAAAAATAAACATTCTGGTTCACAAAATGGAATGTACAAAAAAAAACCCTGGAATAAGGGTTTAACTGGAATGTATTCAGAGGAAACATTAAGAAACATGTCTGAAAATCAAAAAGGACATGTACCTTGGAATGTTGGAAAAAAGTTAAAACCATTATCTGAAGAACATAAACTAAATATATCAAATAGTTTAAAAGGCGAAAAAGGCCCTTTTTTTGGTCAAAAACATTCAGATGAAACTAAAAATAAAATTTCTGAATCATTAAAAGGAAATACACTATCACCTGAAACAATCACCAAAATATCAGGTAAAAATAATCATAACTGGAAAGGTGGAATATCTTATGAACCATACTGTCCAAAATTTAATGAAAAATTCAAAGAATCAATTAGAAATAAATTCAACAGAACTTGTTTTTTGTGTGGTAAAACAGAATCTGAACAAATGAAAAAACAAAAAGAAAATGGAAAAAGACCATTTCGATTGTCGATACATCACGTTTCATATGATAAAAATTGTTTATGTGATGACATAAATTGTGTATTTGTACCATTGTGTATACCTTGTCATTCAAAAACAAACTATAATAGGGAGTATTATGAAGAGATAATTCTCAGTAAATTTATATTTTAACATATCGCTTTAGACGAAGTTTGGTCGTACTCAAAACGACATGGAAGTAAAAAATAGCTTATTTTCTTTCAAGTAAAAGCTGTTGTATCAAATTAAGCGATGTTGTCACTGTTGCACCATCTACTGTTATGGTTGCTCCATCCGGTATACTTAATATATCGAATTCAAATACTTGTTCCATTACCGGATTGTCTGTAAATGAATCGCCTGCCGCCAGTGTTCTTGTATTACTCCAATCTCTGTAACCGGTTTTCCTGACTGTTACTGTGTGTTCACCGAAACCACATGGCACAACAGTATCGCATGTGCACCCCGGACAGAACTCCAGTGTTTCAGGTGCATAGTGGCCGATATAGATTTCATCAACAAAAACTCTTGCTGCACTTAATATGTTGCCGTCTGTATCTGTTGCGTTCCCTATTTCCCAGGTTGCTGGCTCAACAGTTGTTTCCGAAACTGTAATTGATTTGGATTCTACATCTTTATTTCCACATTCATTTTCAACTGTTAGATTGATTATATAATCATCAACAATTGAATATGCTATTGTTGTTCTTGGTGTATGGGAATACTCAGATCCACCGCCCCCGAAATCCCATCCGTATGATTTCATAGATTGCCCAGAACCTGGTGTACTTTCTGATGCGTCCAGGGTTACAATTTCGTTCACTTCCGGAGAAGACGGTCTCATCAAAAATCTTGCAGTTGGATTAGGGCATGTTGGTTCTTCCCCTAATGTAACTTCAAGGACTTTGGTTGTGCCTGCGTCAATATTGACCATAAAATCACATTCTGATATTGGGCTGCCAGGCGTACATCCAGTATCTTCACAATATGCGCACCCTGGGTGTCCTGCCTTTTCCAATCGAATTGAATGTGAGCCAATCGATAAGCTTTTTATCGTAACTGGTGCATTTCCTTTATCCAGATTATCAACATAAACAGTAACCCCAGTCATTGGTTCGTTTGGCGCAGAATATGTTTTTACAGTTAGATTGCCATATAAATCATTATCACAATACTGATTTTCATATAAATCCCAGTCAACCCAATAAAACTTATCACGATATGATGAAAGTTCTACGATACACGATTTGAGCATTTCAAGATTGATATCCACACCGTCTTTAAAAACACCACCCAATACTCTTCCATAAAATCCAAGTGGACTGAATTGCCATATCTTCAGGGTTATTGGTGTGCCAACTGGTATGTATGATGTCAGTAGTTCTGTGGCTTCTATGCCTTGTACTGTGCCGGATTCTGCGGCATCGTATCCAACCAATCTTATTGATGGGCTATCTACTATATCATCTGTATATTGTGTCCGTATGGTGTCGCCATCTATAATCCCTGTTACTGTTGTTTCAACCCCCGCTTGATCCGGGTCTAATACACCAACTGGTGAACAATCAATTGATACATCTTCGCCTGCAACCACGGTGACAGTGTCACCACACTTCATTATATCTTTATAGTTGTATTCGATCGTATGGGTGCCTGCTGTGGCCTGTACCACCGTATAAAATGGTTTATTGGTGGTTTTCTGGCCTGTGTCCCCACCATCCAGGGATATGGATATGCCCTCACCACAATAATCACCAGAACAATAACAATTAATAAAACCGATTATATCGGGTTTTGATACGTATACTGTTCTTGATGTGGTGAATGTGCTGTCGCATTCATTGGTAACTGTTAATTTTACAGATTTTGTCCCTTCTGTTGTAAATGTATGGGTAATATTTTGTCCGGTTTTCCTGATGCCTGCAATGTCCCATTCCCAGTTTTTCATTTTTGATGGGTCAGCATTTGCTACAGAACCTTCCAGTTGAATTAGTTCACCTGTGATTGGTTCGCTTGGTGTAACAGATATTGAGGGCACCGGAGTAGAACATTTAAATTCAAGTTCACAGAACGATTCGATCTGTCTACCCGCTATAATGGTTATATTATCATGGCAATCTGTATAATCCTCTCTTTTATAGATTAGGGTATAATCTCCTGCATCCAGCGATTCTATTTTTAATGGGGTAACACCGGGATATTTATTAGTTCCAACCCATACCTCGGCATTGGGTGGGTCTGATGTACACCATACATCCCCCACATCACCAGACCACCAAATATCTGGGTCTACCGGTCCGTATGGCTCTGGTAATGTAGAGTTATCTGCTGGTTCTTGGTGTGGGAATGGGTTGACTTCTTCGATTATGGATTCGGGTTGTAATTCCAGGAATACATCACCTGTTGTTTTACCTATATCTGTCGGATATATTGTGATCATCTGTGTATCAGGCAAATATCCAGATTTTGTTCCAACAATAGCGATTTCATATTCGGTTTCTTTAACTGGCACATTCTCAATATATTGTACATATGGATATGCTTTTTTACCTGTTGGCATACCATCCATGTACACATCTACGCCATTCAGGTTGGATTTTACTGGTATTCGGCAAATTCCAAGGCCTGTTTGTGGATTTATATCATTTTCGAGATATTCTATTGTTCTGCTGTATGCTTCAATGTTAACGGAATCTGCCTGATGGAATTTATAATACAGCGGTGCCATGAACGGGCATGCAATTGTGAGTGGAACCAACGTCAGGCCAATTGTATCATGCATCTTTCGCCTTGCATCCAAAAACCATTTCAAGTCTGATATGATGGCTTGGCGCTGTTCAACTGTTTTGTGATCCCATCTATCTAACATACTCCATAATGGTATTGAGCCAAAACCTACCCATTGAATTGTTTCTTCTGCTATGAAAAGACCAAAACACCCAACTGTAAATATATATTTGGCATACCATCTGGCCTTTTCAGCCAGTGTCATACCACTCCATAAACGGCCTGTATCGGCAGCAGTATCCTTTATCCAAGTCCACAACCGTTGCATTTCCGGCATTCTAACGGCGTCGTCTGTTGCTTCAAATGCCAATGCTACGGCGTCATCTGCCGCATTGGTGGGTATTACATCAACGGCATTATCTAAAACGGACCTGGCAGCTTTGCTTGCATCCCCGCCTTCGTTTGCAGCAGCATCTAATGCTTTACCAACATTATCTAATCCACTATATAAACCGCCCGTGGATTCCGCATCAGTTACACTTTTTAACCCTCTATAAATTGATGCCAGTCCTTGGTGACTGGCATCAATTAATTCATCTGAAAGTCTACCCACATCACTATCTGGAACGTGTTTCATCAATTCCCTGTAAATATCCGGTGTATCCTGCATTGCCATGAATAAATCATGTGCAAAACCATCCAGTTTGCCAGCAGCTTCAAGTTTTTCGACGTTTCCAGGATATAATAATCCATCTATGTGATACAGATGTTTCAATGAAACACCGAAATTATAAGGGTCAATCACTTCTGACCCGTCTATCAGTTTGTTATACGTTCCTGGATTGGCTTCTATATCGTTTGCAAGGTCTACCACATCATCGAGTTTGGAGGTCTTGAAATATTCTAATAAATTACCGGCATCGTCTGAATAGTCGACAGCCATATCAAATAGTGCATCTGCATGTTTTATTGTGGTCGGTGCACCTTTTACCCCTACATCCATATTCTTAACTGCTTTTTCATCACCGATTACATCTTTCAGACCCGTCATCCATATTTTATAATCTGCCAGACTGGCAGGTTTTTCGGTTATACCCGATAACAATGTTCTAATATCATCATATCTCAATTCTTCTGCGAATGTTGATATCAAATTTAATTGATCCTCGGTCATGAATGTAACACGCTTGCCAAAGTTCATCTCAGTTAATAAATCTGCTAATTTCGGATCAAGTTTTGCAGCTTTTATTATGGCTGTCGCTGGTTTAGATACTTTTTTTATTATTCCAATCGGGGTGAATGTTAACAACACCCATAGATAATTCCATGGTGTGGGGGTTTTTCTTTCATATGGGGGGTAAATACTTTTTCCATCTATTATTATTGAAAGGTCCTCGGCTGAAAATGCAATGTCTGGAATAACTTTATAAAAAGATTCCAAACAATCCCCTTCTGAGACATCAAAAAAACCACATGTGTTTAATAGCCATTCTGGCGGCATTGCCTGTTTAGTAATACTTATATCAACTGTTTCATCTGTTACTTGTTTAATTTCATTGATGCCTTCGACATAGTAATATACATAATCATATGGATCGCCCACTTCAATGACATAGTGATCTCCAACAACCAGTGGATTTCCTTGGAATATTATTGGCGCTGGATCGCATTTGTCTAAGTTTTGTCTGGCTTTGTAAGTTTTATTTGATATATTTCTCCATTCTATTATATCTGCTGGTATTGAAAGAGGGTCTGGAATCCACGATTCTGTAAATGGTATGTTTGTTATGTGCTGGATGAATAAATTCCGATTTGGTATCAAGTCCGGTATATTTACGTTTATGTCAAATCCTGGCACAACCGGTTCGGGAGATTTTACCATACTTCCGTATGCGTCTACTGTTTGGCCCGATATTACTGTGACTGTGACTGTAGTCGGTTCGTACCCTTCACATGAACCCATACCCTCACATGTAAATTTAACTGTATGTGTGCCTGCTGTTGCTTCCAGTGTGTGCGGTGTAAGGAAATTAATTTTTGATTCGTCTAAATAGATTACTGCTGCAAGTGCCGCATTTGAAACCGAATCATATGCCTGGCACCTGATTGATCCTGGTAGTTCCACTAATGTCCAGGACATGAATGTCGTCTTGCCTGCTGAAATTGTGACGGTTTTAGTATAATCTTCATATCCGTTTCTTGAATAAGTTACGTCGTAAGTTCCTATATTCAGGGTAATATCCCTGTTTGTTAATCCATAATTGGTAGTCCCGATAGTGATTTGTGCACCTGTCGGGTTAGATGTACAATTCAAGGTTCCTGTTTGGCGTGGTAAAGTGCACGATGCCTGCGCTGTTCCTCCGGCAGGTACGGTGACAGTAACCCCGCAGGTATCGTGATCTGTAAGGTAATAATCAATTCTATGACTTCCGACTGCTACACCGGTGAATACATGCGGTGTATACTGCATTGTATTATGGTCGTCAAGGAATATCTGTGCTCCTGGTGGTGTGGAATTGCAATTGATGTTACCTTTTAATTCTTCTTTTGTTAAGGTTAATGATATTGTTTTGTTAATATCTGCTGTAAATATTTCTGATGATCCTGAATCAGATATATATCCGTTTGGTGGTGTAGCTGTTACTGTATATGCTTTATTCTTTTCAAGTGTGAATCCTACTGCGATGCCTTGCATGTTTGTTGCAATGGTTTTCGCTCCCAGTGCATCCGGAATATTAACCTGAGCACCGACTACCAGTATATTATCTTGATCTTTGACAACCACATCTATTATTACTGTTGCAGGTTGTGTTGTGATTGTTGTATTTCCTGTATAATATTTAATATCCGGATGTGATTCTGTCGTAATTATTACTCTATGAGTTCCAACACTCCATGTATTTGTATTTATTATACAGACTTTTTCTTTTGGAAATTCTTGTGGTTCAAGTGTTTGTGTTTGTATTGTACAAAGTGGTGTTATATCATCTAAAATAAAATGTAGTTTAGTTGATATGGCTGTATCACCTGTGTTTTGTATATATGCACGTATTGTAATATCATTTCCTTTTTGTACTGTTGATGTTATTGATGATCCTACAACTTCAATAAACCCAACCATTATTTCAACCCCTTTAATTTTTCAACAAAATTATCAAAAGTGGTCTTATCTGTGCAGCAAACCTCGTATTCTTCATCACATTTTATCTCAACTATTTTTGCTATGTTGCGAAGACTGTTTTTAAGCGTTTCAAGGGGGGTATTTAGCTCAAGTGAAAGCTTCGACGATTGAATGCATCCGCAGCTATTGATTTTATCTAAAAGTGTGACTGATAGGTCTTCATTTGCATTGACCTGTATAAGTTCCTGTGCAATAACCGGCATTATTATTCATTAGTCCTGAAATCTTTTAAGTTTTTGTGAAAGGTCCTGGATTGCTTGCATTGAACAGTATGAATTTCCATTCATTGTGATATATTTATCAACTACTGCAAGTTCTTTATGGAATTCAAAGTCCTGTTCAGTGAATTCCGGCATGTCTTCTCTTTTGAAACATGCACCCAGGATATCAACATGATCTATGAATGCTTGGTGGTTTTTGATGATATCCGAAAGGTTGCAATTTGCAGGTGGCCGGATAATAACTGTGGTTGGTGGTTTTGGTGGTGCCGGTGTGACTGGGGGAGCTGCACCTGACCCAAATGTTAATGGTGGACTTTCTGCAATTATCGGCATACATGATCACCCGGTAATTGGTGCTACTTCATTTTCCAGGTCTGTTCTTGTCCATGTGCCGTGTACAAGCAGGCAGACCGTATGAACACCTCGCATGGCTTCCGGTTGGTAGAAATCTGCATTGATATTATTCACTTCACCCGGATCAAGTACCCTGATACGGACTATCCGTGTTGTTGATACCCGGTCCATTCCTGCAAAGATTTCTCCGGAGTCTGGGCAGTGATCAAGGGCGCCGCCAAACAACCTGACTTCCAGAGCAATGTAACATACCTGTGGTGATGTGCTGGTAATTACAATATTGTTCATCTCGAAATGGTAATCTGTAGGGTCCTGGGTCATTTCGAGTGCGCTCAGGTCAAGATTTATAGTCGGCTGGCCGCTTGGCGGACCTATGAATTCGTATGTGCCGGCATAATCCTTGTCGCCTTCCTGCGGATTACATGCTGGATTTAACCTGCGGTTCCCGCATCCGTCGAATTCATAACCGCTTAGTGGTGATTCGCATTGCCAGTCTGGAACGCAGGTAGCGATACAGAACTGGTCCTCAGTTACCGGGTCACCGTCGTGTTGTGAGATTTCAGAAGATACTTCCGGGACTGTTATTATTTGTCCGTCGTTTGCAGATATCAGTTGTTGATATGTGTAGGTGCCTGCCTGTGTTGCTGGCGTAAGTACCCTGATCTCTTTGTATACTACTGGTGTCAGGAGTCTTGCAACTATCTGGGCTGTGCCCCCGGATTCGTCTACTGTCGCATCATTAATGTCTACTGCAGTCCAGGTGAGCCCGGTACTTACGAAACAATTGCCTATACCAAAATTTGTTGCAATATAGTTTCTCCCGTTATCGGTTACTGTCATATTACACAACTCCAAAATAATTATCTATGAAAATACCCATGTCTCCCAGCGTCGGTGTGAATCCCAGGTTAATTATCCCGAAATATCCATCAATGAATTCACCCATCAGTGATAGGTTTCCTTCAATGGCTTCGTACCCTCCTTTTGAAATAATCCAATCGTTGAAAGATGCCGGCACTGTTGATTGCAGAAGACCGGTAATGGTTGAACCTACTATATTCAACAGTTCTGTGCAGGTCTTGGTAATTGTACTCACACAAGTCAGTACCCCTTCTGTGCTGACATTGATTACTGCTGTAATTGTTTCATAGCCATCCAGTGACCAGACAATTGTATGATTGCCTGGCGTTAAATTGACCAGTACCATTTATCCGCCCAGCCTCCGGAGTGATTCGGATAGGTCTGATAATCGCTGTATAGATTCCCATTTTTCAATAACGACTTCCCCGGAAATTGGTGAGATACACATCCTGTAATCGTGAAGAAGTTCCATGCCTATCAGTACTTCATGCCCCATGATCAGTGTCGTGGCATCGTAAGTATCATTCCCGATCTTTACTTTTGACAAAAATGTCGGGATTACCTGGACTGAACCGTCAGCAAGTGTGACCGAGCTTGCACCCACTTTTTCAAGTCCTATATCAACTGCAGTTATCAGCGGTATTACCAGGCCGCCTGAGAATCCGGTATCGATTATCCCGCCGTAAGGTGTTGTTTTGTAAAGTCCTTCGATTTCAATTTCTGCCCTGACATTGTTCTGGCTGTCAATTCCTGATATGATTTCCGGCATATCCGATCACCCGGTAAATGAAAATGCTGTGTCTGCCCCGATTTTTTTAAGATAAAAGTTCCTACCCGGGAACATGTTAGTTGCTTTTTTCAATGCAACTGAAGAAACAGGATCTATCCAGTATTCCTTTGAGATCGGGTCTATGACTATGTACTGGTCAGGATACTTCGTTATAAGAGTAGGTCGCAACCGCTCAAATTGCTCTTCAGCGATTACGATCTGTTCGGGTCTCATACCTATCATGATGACCCTCCAATATGGGAGAAACTATGTAATAGTCCCTGCCCGTGCTGTATTCCAGTGACTAATCAGTTTATTTCTCCAAGATAAGGAGAGACTATAAAATAGTCTCATCCCTCAATACGTGTTTGTCAGGACTCTTTCAGCGCACTGGACTGCCGCCATCTTCCTACCGTCTGCAACTTCTCTGGTGCAGTTAATGAACGGCTTTCCATCTGGGTGAATCTTGCCTACTTTCTTTGGATCGTTTGTGCAGTGATCTGTCAATGAACAGTTCAGTTTCATATCAGTTGATACATTAGACATTCTCCTCAGAAGTGTTGGTGAAGTGACAAGATTTTTCCTGTTTCGTACGTATACGCCTGGGGATGATACGCCGCCCGGTCCCATCAAAGATACTGTGGTTACCGGTCTCTGTGTGAAGTCAACTTTTTGCAAATATGCCATGATATAGTTCTCCTTTTGTACGAAAATGCTTCGTACATCTCATATAGATTTGAAGGCTATATAATAAAATGTCAGACAAAAGTATATATCTCTATATTCCTATAAATATAAATTATGCCAAAAAACAATATGTCCTCATTGATTATAGAACTTGAAGATGCTACTCACAAAGATTTTAAAAAGTTGTGTATTGACCATGATATATCTATGACCGATGTCGTCCGTAAGGGTATAAAAACATGGATGGATGATAAGGAAAGGAAAGTTGTGTATTAAAAAGATTATTTTTTTCAGAATTGTTGTATATAAAAATTAGATTGTTTGTATAGATACGAACTACTTTTGATAATTATGTGGTGGTTCTGTTCCATTCTGGTAAACGTTGGTGGGCTGTGCCTGTCTTTGGCTGTTTTCAATTGCTTCCTGTCGTAATTTTTCATTTTTATTTGTTTCTATTTGTGCAAGTATCATTTTTGTAGTATTTATGATACAGAATTTTGCAAAAGTCCATTTTGTATTTCGTTTAATTAATCCATTTTCGTAAGCCCATTCCTTTGCTAACTCAACAGCATCCCGATATTCTGCCTGGATGTACACCTCCATGCGAAGAGATTTCTTTTTTCGTGTATATTGTATTTTCTGACTTAATTTTTTACGAAATACTAATCCTTCTTCAAGTGACATAGTGGATATTAGTTCATTAATCATTGATTCGTCCATTAAGATATACCTCTTTTTGGGTCTTTTGTTAAGTCATGGTAATTAAATATTGGTGTATGTATTTTATGGTGCTCATAAAATATTATGTGTGGCATCTTTAATTTGAATGTGACATATATAAATCTTTCTGAGGACATACAACTTATCATGGCTGCTGCAAAAACCGCTACAAAAGGCACTGCAAAGGGAAGATATATCTGTGCTGAGTGCGATACTGAATTTACCGGAGCTAAGTGTCCTGAATGTGGAAATGGCACTGGAAACCAGAAATTAGCTCCTGATGGGATTGAACAGAGGCATCATACAACTGAAAGTGTGTTTGGCAATGTCAATGATCTCGAAGGATATGTGCGAACTACAGATGATGAATTTTTAATGGAAGTCCAAAATGCGAAAATGGCTCGTGCTGAATTTACTGAGAATTTGCGGCAATCACAATTAAATGCAAGTGAAGTTAAAAAACTTGAGAGTGAGAGAAAACTTATACAAAAACGTAGTGAAGTTGATCGGGTCCGTGAAGGCTTTGAAGATACAT
>Ga0209013_10000143_pt1 | contig 56077 bp, 43 predicted proteins | sample Cruoilmetagenom2_FD_187291 | JGI IMG/M metagenome (GOLD analysis project Ga0209013, IMG submission 187291) | Oil polluted marine microbial communities from Coal Oil Point, Santa Barbara, California, USA - Sample 2 (SPAdes) (version 2) | ecosystem: Environmental > Aquatic > Marine > Oil seeps ...
CCGCCGTCACGCCCGACAGGGAGTTCGCGACCGCCAGGCCCAAATCGTTGTGGCAGTGGGTCGAGAACACGATCGCATCGGCGCCCGGCACCCGCTCCTGAAGCATGCGGATCAGCGCGCCGAACTCATCGTGATACGCATAGCCAACCGTGTCGGGAATGTTCACGGTGGTCGCGCCGGCCTTGATGGCGGCCTCGACGCAACGGCACAGGAAATCTTCCTCGGTGCGGGTTGCGTCCATGGCGGACCACTCGACATCGTCCGTGTAGCCGCGGGCGCGGGAGACCGATGCGGTGACCCGCTCCAGCACCTCTGCCTCCTCGATGCCCATCTGGTATTTGCGATGCAGCGGCGAGGTGCCGATGAAGGTGTGGATGCGGCCACGCTTGGCGGGCTTGATAGCCTCGGCGCAGCGATCGATGTCCTGGGGCTGGGCACGCGCCAATCCGCAGATCACGGAATTCTCCGCGCGGCGCGAGATCTCCTGGACGCTCTCGAAATCGCCTTGGCTGGCGATCGGGAAGCCCGCCTCGATCACGTCCACGCCCATTTCGTCGAGAAGCTCGGCGACCTCCAGCTTCTCGTCAAATGTCATGGTGGCGCCGGGGCATTGTTCCCCGTCGCGCAAAGTGGTGTCGAAAATGACCACGCGGTCCTTGTCGTCACGCGTTTGCCCCTTCTGGGCCTTGGTCTGCGAAGTCATGGTGCTCGTCCTTAAGCCATTGGCCTCAGCCTAACACGACTGGCGAGGCGCTTGAATCCTGGAGGGTTTTTCTTGCGATCCCCTGAACACCCGCCCTGACGCTAAGCCAAGACCGCCGGAGCTCAGGGGCGTCTAAGGAGGAGCTTGAGCGCGCGCGCGCGAGCACGGCCGGACGGAAATCCGCCGGTTGGAGCCGTGTTCAGTGTGGTCTTGCGCTGCATCGTCACCCTATTTCCGGCGAGGGCTTCAGGCCTCGCGATGGCTGGAAAATAGTGAGAACCGGCCCGAAGAGCAAGGGGCAGCCCCAGTCTCGGCCTGGAAGAACGAGGACTTGCCCGCGATGCGTGGTCTAGAAGTCGAAGATGCCGCCAAACGGGTTGCCGCTGGACCGCCGCCGAACCGTGCGGCGCCCGTAGTTGGCGGAGGAGGAGACCGTCGCATTGTCCGGCAGACCCGCAGGAATCGGCCTTCCATTCAACGCGGCAACCATCCGCCGGTCATGGCCATACAGATCGCGGTGCTGCTGGAGCTTGCCGTTCTCGTCCACGACCGCGGTGAAGTAGGTCAGATACACGGGAATGTTCTGCTTCAGGAGGATCTTGTTGGCGTTGGCACCGCTCTGCATGGCGGAGGAGACCCGCGCGGCCGTCCAGTCCTGATCGTGTTTCAGCAAAACGGTCGCGAACTGATCGGGGTTCTGCACGCGCATGCAGCCATGGCTCTCGGCGCGGACGGCATTGGCGAACAAGTGCTTCTGCGTCGTGTCATGCAGATAGACATCGTGGCTATTGGGGAAGCGGAACTTGACGAGCCCCAGGACATTGCGCGGTCCCGGCGGCTGATAGACTTCGTAACGGCGAATATCGGACCGGCCCCAGTCGATCGTGTCAGGGTCGATGTCGCGGCCGCTCACACCACGGATGCGCAAGCCCTGACGCTTCAGGACGGAGGTATCCCATCCACCGCTAAAAAAGCCGCCGCCACGCCGGAGGTATGGCGCGATCTCATTGGTCTTAATGGAGTTCGGCACATACCAATTTGGGCGGAAGACGATTTCTTCCATTTCATCGTTGAAGATTGGCGTCTGGGTGTGCGTCTTGCCGACGACCACGCGGGATTCCCAGACCGTGCCTTCATCGCCCTTCACACTGACCTTAAACGCCGGGATGTTCACCTTGACGTAAAAGCTGCCCAGGTCCTGCGGTAGCCAGCGATAGCGCTCCATGTTGACGAGGAGCAGATCGATCTTCTGCTGCCCGCTGACCTGCGGCGCCGCCGCCTCATTTCCGTTCAACAAGCGCCGCGTGCCACGGCCGACGATACCGTCGGCCTTGCCGCCTTGGGTGCGCTGAAAGGCTTTAACCGCTTCACGCAGCTCCGCGTCGAAGACGTATTCGTTGGCACCGTCCTTCACGGGCACTTCGAGCCGCTTCCTAAGCAGAGCGACCTGCCCGTGCTCGACACCCAGCTTCAGGGCCGGGCCTGCGGGAATGACAACATCCTCGGGACCCGACACCTCTTGTTGCTGGGGGGCGTTCCCCCCACGCTCGGCAATGAGCTCTTTACGGAGAGCCTCGAATTGCGGGTGGGTCGGCTGGAAACTCCGCAAGTAGGCAGCAGGATCGGAGCGAATGGCAATGAAGGCGAGCACTTCGGCCGGCTTCGGCAGGAAGAGGCTGGGATCCAGGTTCTTGCTGAGGCTTTGCGGAGTGATGCGCCCGCCCCGGGCATCGCTGGCGTACTCGATCGCCGCCGCGCTGATCTTCAGCTCCGCATCCGCCAAAGTCTCTGTGGCGTTGGGGGCGGCAGGATTGAACCCGGAGAGCTTCGGCAATTTATAGTCGGAGGTGCGCAGGCCATAGTCGTCGGCTTTGGCGATCTCCGCCATGACCGCCTTGCCGCGCTTGGTGAGGCCGTTCTCGTCGACCCAGAGCGGCTTGCGGCCCGAAACGGAATAGTATTCGGCGAGCGCGATCTGCTCGGCGACGTCGGGCATGGAGTTCGCGCCAACTTGGTCCTGGATGGCGATCCGGATCGCCTCCGTCTTGCCGATTAGCTCGGCCGGACCATCGGGCTCGGCTGCCAGACCTGGAAGGCTGACCCCGACCGCCAGGGCGATTCCCAAGGCGATGGCTCTCATAAAATCTGCTCCCTCTAGCCCCGCGCTTGAGGACGAATCCGTCCTTTTCCCGTTCAGTTTGGCGGATTATGCGCCAACCGCTATTAGCAGACCACCCAAATCCGGCCCTGAAATGGCAAGTCTCACAGGATTGTGCAAGACCCCAGGCGACCAAAAAACTCCCGGCCCTATCCGGCGAGCGCCGTGTCCAGGAACTCGATGAAGGAGACCACCTTCCCGTTCCGGATTTCAATGAAGTCGGCCAGTTCGCTGGTATGGATCTCGCCGGACGTAACCTGGTGGACGGTAGCACGCCAGCGCACTGCAACCTTGTTGTCCTCAACGAGGAGGTCGAGAATGGTTAAGTTCTCTAATTCGAGCGTATCCACAATGGTCTGGAGCAGCGCCATCACCCCTTCGTGGCCCTCGGCGACGGTGGCCAACAGGCTGTGCCCCGGCGAGCCCGCGATCTGGAAGGTGGCGTCGTCGGCGAATATCCCGGCGAGCACGTCCATGTCGCCTGTCACCCGGGCGTCGTAGAGGCCCAAAACGAAGGCCTCGATCTCATCGCGGTTCATCTCGAAGTCTCCCTACGCGGTGTCGGTGCGGCGGCGCCCTTTGTCGGTGCGGCGGCGGGTGGGGTTACGCGTCTTGGACGCAGCCTTCTTGGGCGCCGTCCTCTTGGCCTGGGGCGCTTTGGCCGGCGCGGGCAGATCGCCGTCGGCCTGGTTCACGAAGATCAGCACGGCCAGCGCGGTGACATAGAAGCGGAAGGCTGCATCCTGGCCGTTCCAGGTTTGCGACTGCCACATGGCGAACCACTCCCCGCCGATCACCATGAAGCCGAAGAACCAGATGAGGAAGGCGGCGAGCGCGCCGGCGATCGTGAGCCCCTTGGCGCCATTGAACGCGAGCCCCGAAGCATGCCGCTCCTGCCACAGGCAAATGGCGCCGGCCAGGAACAGGACACCCGCCACGATCTGGCTGGCGATGATCAACCCAAAGGCGGCGCTCCACAGCTCGGGACTGGTGATCGACCGGTACATCAACGCATTGCCTGGAAACGTCGTGTCCATGCTGAGCACGTGCTTCACGAACAGGAAGTTCGTGCTGTAGTCGGTCAGGTTGGTGAACGCGACGAGCAGGCAGAAGATCGCCAGGCTCAGCACCATCACGATCTTGGCGTAGCGGGTGATCAGCATGGCGGTTCCCCTCTCCCGGCGTCACGGATCACATCATAGATCGACCCTACCGGCGACTGGATTCGGATTTGATGACACCGGAAAGACGAACGGCCGGGGATTCCCGGCCATTCTCTCAAGTCTTCGGTGACGCAAGGTCCCTAGTTCTTGGCCTTGTCGACCATCTTGCGCTCGGCGATCCACGGCATCATGTCGCGCAGCTTCTTGCCGACGACCTCCATGTCGTGGTCGTCGCATTTGGCGCGCATGGCCTTGAAGCTCGGCTGGTTGATCTTGTTCTCGAGCATCCAATCCTTCACGAACTTGCCTGACTGGATATCGCTCAAGACGTCCTTCATGGCGGCTTTGCTCTGCTCGTTCACCACGCGGGGGCCCGAGACGTACTCGCCGTACTCGGCGGTGTTGGACACGGAGTAGTTCATGTTGGCGATGCCGCCTTCATAGATGAGGTCGACGATCAGCTTCACCTCGTGGACACACTCGAAATAGGCCATCTCAGGGGCATAGCCTGCCTCGACCAACGTCTCGAAGCCGTTGCGCATCAGCTCGACAAGGCCGCCGCAGAGCACGGCCTGCTCGCCGAACAGGTCGGTCTCGCATTCCTCGCGGAACGTGGTCTCGATGATGCCGGCGCGGCCGCCGCCGATCGCCGAAGCATAAGAGAGCGACAGGTCGTGGGCGTTGCCGGTCGCGTCTTGCGCGATGGCCACGAGGCACGGCACGCCGGCGCCGCGCTTATATTCGGCGCGGACCGTGTGGCCGGGGCCTTTCGGCGCCACCATGCACACGTCCATGTCGGCGCGCGGCTCGATGAGATTGAAGTGGATGTTGAGGCCGTGGGCGAAGAGCAGCGCCGCGCCCTGCTTCATGTTGGGCTTGAGGTCGTTCTCCCAGATACCGGCCTGGAGCTCGTCCGGGGTGAGCATCATCACCACGTCGGCCCATTTGGCGGCGTCGGCCACGGACATGACCTTGAGCCCCTCGCCCTCAGCCTTGGCGGCGGAGCTGGAGCCCTCACGCAAGCCAACAGCCACCTCTTTGACGCCGGACTCCTTCAGGTTCAGCGCATGCGCGTGTCCCTGACTGCCATAGCCAATAATGGCGACCTTCTTACCCTTGATCAGATTGAGATCGGCATCCCGATCGTAATAGACACGCATACCTCTTCCCTTCGTCGTCTAAATCCAATGTGACGGCTCGGCCCGGGTTGTGCCGCCGGACCGGCGAAAAAACAAGTGGCGTTACATCCGCTCCGCCCCGCGGGCAATTGCCGCAAGGCCTGTGCGGCAGACCTCGACCAGGCCGAGCGGCTGCATCAGGGCGATGAATTCCTCGATGCGCGACTGCTCGCCGGTGATCTCAAAGACGAAATGCTCGGTGGACGAGTCGATGATCTCGGCGTGAAACGCCTCGGCCAGACCAAGCGCCTCGACCCGCTTCTCGCCGGTGCCTGCCACCTTGAGTAACGCGAGCTCGCGCTCGATGGGCTGGCCGAGCACGGTCAGATCGGTGACCGAGTGGATCGGCACGAGCCGGTCGAGCTGATGCTTGATCTGCTCGATGACCATGGGCGTGCCGGTGGTCACGATGGTGATGCGCGACAGATGCGCCTCGTGCTCGGTCTCCGACACGGTCAGCGACTCGATGTTGTAGCCGCGGCCAGAGAACAGACCGATGACGCGCGCGAGAACGCCGGGTTCGTTGTCGACCAGCACGCTGATCGTATGCGACTCCGGGTTCTGCTCTTGCTTGTCGAGCGAGTATGCGGACCCAGGCTGCGTCATTACACCATCACCTTGCCTTCGTCGGTGATGGCGTTCTCGATGTCCTCTTCGGTGACGTCGTCGCCCATCAGCATGTTGTTGTGCGCCTCCCCACTCGGGATCATGGGGAAGCAATTGGCATGCTTATGGACCCGGCAATCGAAAATGACCGGGCGCGGCGTCTCGATCATCTCGCGGATGGCGTCGTCCAGCTCCGACGGCTTCTCCGCGCGAATGCCGACGGCTTGATACGCCTCCGCCAACTTGACGAAGTCGGGCAACGCCTCGGTGTAGGAATGCGAGTAGCGGCCGCCATGGAGCAGCTCCTGCCACTGACGGACCATGCCCATGTACTCGTTGTTCAAGATAAAGATCTTGATGGGCAGGTCGTACTGCACCGCCGTCGACATCTCCTGCATGGTCATGAGCACCGACGCTTCGCCCGCGATATCGATGACGAGCGAGTCCGGGTGCGCCATCTGCACGCCAACCGCGGCCGGAATGCCATAGCCCATGGTTCCGAGCCCGCCGGAGGTCATCCAGCGGTTCGGCTCGTCGAAGTGGAAGTGCTGAGCCGCCCACATCTGATGCTGGCCGACTTCCGTGGTGACATATACGTCCTTGCCGCGCGTCAGCTCGAACAGCCGCTGAACGGCGTATTGCGGCATGATGATATCGTCGCGGTTCTTGTAGTGCAGGCACTTACGCGCGCGCCATGTGTCGATCTGGTCCCACCAAGTCTTCAGTGCCGGCTTATCGACTTTCGGCTTCTTCTTTTTCCACGCCGCGATCATCTGGTTCAGCACGTGGTCGCAATCGCCAACGATGGGGATGTCGACCTGGACGTTCTTGTTGATCGAGGACGGGTCGATGTCGACGTGGATCTTCTTGGAGCCCGGCGAGAAGGCGTCGACACGCCCCGTGATACGGTCGTCGAAGCGCGCGCCGATGCAGATCATCACGTCGCAATCGTGCATCGCGTTGTTCGCTTCATAAGTGCCGTGCATACCGAGCATGCCGAGCCATTGCTTGTCCGATGCCGGAAAGGCGCCTAGCCCCATCAGGGTCGAGGTGATCGGATAGCCGGTCATGTGCACCAGCTCACGCAGCCGCTCGCTGGCGGCGGGCCCTGCGTTGATGACGCCACCGCCGGTATAGAAGATCGGACGCTTGGCGGTTGCCATCGCCTCAACAGCAGCTTCGACCGCGGCGGAATCGCCTTCCTTGGGCGGGCGGTAGCTCTTGTGCTGCGAGTTCGACAGCCCGGCGTAGAGGCCGGATGCAAACTGGATGTCCTTGGGGATATCGACCACGACAGGACCGGGCCGGCCCGAACGCGCCACATAGAACGCCTCGTGCAAGACGGTCGACAACTGGTCAACGTCTTTCACCAGATAGTTGTGCTTGGTACAGGGGCGCGTGATGCCGACCGTGTCGCATTCCTGGAACGCATCGTTACCGATCAGGTGGGTCGGCACCTGTCCGGTGATGCAGACAACGGGGATCGAATCCATCAGCGCGTCGGTCAGGCCTGTGACGGCGTTCGTCGCGCCCGGGCCCGATGTCACAAGCACGACGCCGACCTTGCCGGTGGAGCGGGCATAGCCTTCGGCGGCGTGAACCGCACCCTGCTCGTGGCGGACGAGCACGTGCTTCAGCCGGTCTTGCTGGAACAGCTCGTCATAGATCGGCAGAACGGCGCCGCCGGGATAGCCGAAGATGTGCTCGACGCCCTGGTCGGCGAGAGCCTCCAGCACAATTTGGGCGCCTGTCATCGTGCGTGACATTGTCTCTACTCATTGGCAACACCGGGCCGTCGCGGCTGGACGCAGCCGCTGCCCTGGTGGAAACGCTAAAGAATGGCGGAAAACGCCGGTGTAAGCCGCGCACCCTAAGCGGTGCATGACAACGGGTCAACGAGAATTGCGAATGAATGACAAGCTTAACGCTCTATTGCTTTGTGAAAATTACCCGCCTTGGGGTGCGCATGGCCATTTATTGCGCGCTGAGGTGCGGCCTTTGGCGCCTGTCATCTGTGCCAAGAACCGTCCTAGACAACAGCCCACGATCCGCTTATGTCCCTACGGCTCTCAAGGGGCCCGCGGCGCTTGGGCCAAGCGCGAACGCGCCAACAACAACGCCCTTCCCCACACCGGTTTGAATGCAGCAATCGGCTAGCTCAGAAACGCTCGTTGCCAACGGTAACGGCAATGGCAACGGCAACGGCGCCCCCGCTCTTTCCAAGCGCGCGTTCTGGGCGCTGACCTTCGGCTCGATCGGTGTCGTCTATGGCGACATCGGCACGAGCCCGCTCTACGCGCTGCGTGTCGCGGTGCTGGCCGCCGGTGGCGAGCACGGCATCGTCACACAAGCGGCGGTGTACGGCGTGCTGTCGTTGATCTTCTGGTCGCTGTTCATCGTCGTCACCCTGAAATACGTGCTGGTGCTGCTGCGTGCCGACAATAACGGCGAAGGCGGCACGCTGGCGTTGACGGCGCTGGCCTTTACCGCCGTCGGCAAACGCACGCCTTTGGTTCTCGCACTGGGCATTGTCGGCGCCTCGATGTTCTATGGCTCGACGCTGATCACGCCGGCCCTGTCCGTGCTCTCGGCGGTCGAAGGTCTGAACGTGGCGACGGACGCGTTTGAGCCTTACGTGCTGCCCATCACGGTGATCATTCTGATTGCGCTGTTCTCCGTGCAAAGCCACGGCACCGCGAAGGTGTCGGCGTTGTTTGCGCCCATCACCACAGTCTGGTTCCTCGTCATCGCCATCGCCGGCGCTTACGAGATCGCGCAGAACCCGCGCATCCTCTTCGCGCTCAATCCGTATTACGGGCTCAACTTCCTTTTTACCCACGGCATTATCGGCCTTGTCACGCTCGGCGCGGTGTTCCTCGTGGTGACCGGCTCCGAGGCGCTCTACAACGACCTTGGCCATTTCGGGCGGCGGCCTATTCAGACGGCGTGGCTGATCCTCGTGCTGCCGGCCTTGCTCTTGAACTATTTCGGCCAAGGCGCGCTGGTCCTGCTCCAGCCGGAGACGATTTCCAACCCGTTCTACCTGCTGTTTCCCGAATGGGCGCTCTATCCCATGGTGGCGCTCGCCGCGATGGCAACCGCTATCGCCAGCCAGGCCGTGATCACGGGCGCGTACTCCATCACAAGGCAGGCCATGCAACTCGGCCTCCTGCCCCGCATGGAGGTGCGCCACACCTCGGAGTCTCAAGCCGGCCAGATCTATATGCCGCGCGTGAACTGGCTGCTTCTGGTCGGCGTGCTGCTCCTGGTCTTCATGTTCCGCTCGTCGAGCGAACTCGCGTCAGCCTATGTGCTGGCCGTGGCCGCCACTGAATGGGTGGCGGGCATTCTCGGCTTTATCGTGATCTGGCTACTGTGGCGCTGGAAGTTCATCTGGGTCGTCGCACTGATGGCGCCGCTCATCTTCGTCGATACGGCGTTCGTCATGGCCAGCACGCTGAAGCTGGCCGAAGGCGCTTGGCTTCCGGTTCTTGTCGGCGTCATGCTGGTCGTCATCATGGTCACTTGGCGGCGCGGCACGCGCCTACTGGCGCAGAAGACGCGGCGCGTGGAAGTTCCCTTCGCCCCGCTCATCAAGAACCTCGAAGAGAAGCCGCCCCATGTCGTACCCGGCACGGCCGTGTTCCTGACTGCGGATCCGGATTTCGCGCCCACCGCACTGCTGCACAACCTGAAGCACAACAAGGTGCTTCACGAGCACAACGTGATCTTGACCATCGAGAACGAGGACATTCCGCGCGTGAAGATCCGCGACCGGGTGCAAATCGAACCGGTGAGCGACAGGTTCATGCGCATCACATTGCGTTTTGGTTTTATGGAGCGGCCCAACGTCCCGAAGGCTCTGGCCGTCGCAAGTCGGAAAGGCTGGCAGTTCGACATCATGACGACGTCGTTCTTCCTCTCGAGCCGCTCGATCCGGCCCGATGCGCGCTCAGGCATGCCGCAATGGCAGGACCGGCTTTACGTGTTCCTGGCGCACAACGCCGACGATGCGTCGAGCTACTTCCAGCTCCCGACGGACCGCGTGGTCCAGATCGGCACGCAGGTCACGGTGTAGGCACCAAAGTTACGGTGTAGCGCGGCTCGCGGCGGCCACTGCGGTTTCGCTGTCCGGAAACCACTCCCAATCCGTCATGAACCGTTTCAGCCACGTCATCTGACGCTTGGCGTAGCGCCGCGACTCCGTCTTGGCTTTTATGGCGGCCTCCTCCCGCGTCATGCGGCCAGCCAGATAGGCCGATAGCTCCCGCACGCCAAGGGCGCGCATGGCCGGCAAGCCGGGATCCAAGCCGAGCGCCATGAGGGCCTCGACCTCCGCGACGGCACCGGCCTCGATCATGCGGTCGAAGCGTGCATCGATGGCCGCATAGAGCGGCTCGCGCTCCGGCGCAACGACGAGCTTCCGAGCCGAAGCACGCGCGACAATCGGCGTGCCCTCGCGACCTTGCCACTCCGCCAGGGAGACATCTGTCGCGTCGATGACCTCGAGCGCGCGCACGACGCGCTGCGGATCTCTGGGCTGCAGCCGCGCTGCCATAACGGGGTCGCGGGCCATGAGCTCCTGGTGGAGATCTTCCGGTGAAAGCACATTTGCCTGGCCGCGCCAAAACGCCCGCACCTCGGCGGGAATGTCGGGCACGGGCGACAAGCCTTCGAGCAGCGTCTTGAAGTAGAGCCCGGTCCCGCCGACCAGGATCGGCATCCGCCCTGCGTCGCGTGCCTCCGCAATGGCGGCGCCCGCATCGTCCAGCCAACGGCCCACGGAATAGGCCTCGTTGGCGGGCACGGTGCCATAGAGGCGATGGGGAACGGCGGCCGTCTCGGCCGCATCCGGCCGCGCGCTGAGCATGGAAAGCTCACGATAGACCTGCATGGAGTCGGCGTTGATGACCGTGCCCGCAAGCTGCTCGGCAAGCGCGAGCGCCGCAGCGGACTTGCCGCTCGCGGTGGGCCCGGCAATGAGGATTATCTCGGAGCGGCTCGTAGAGGCGGTCACGCTAGCTCGTCGGAACGGCAACGAAGCGCAGTTCGCCCTTGGCGTCGGACAACAGCAGCAGGACTCGCCGGCGCCCCGAGCGCTTGACGGCTTGAAGCCGCGAGACGACATCTTGCGGCTGGCGCACTTCTTCCTGCGTGACCTCCACGATCACGTCGCCCGGCTTCACCTTCTTTTTGGCGGCTGGGCTGTCCGGCGTGACATCGGTGATGACGACGCCCTCGACGTTTCCGCTGATGCCATATTTGTTCCGCAGGTCGTTGGTGAGCGGCGCGATGGAGAGGCCGAGAAGGTCATCTCCATCCTGTTCGCGCCCTGGGGTCTCCTCGGCCTCCTTGTCCTCATCCTGCTCGGGCAAGCGGCCGATCTTGACCGTGACCTCCTTGGTCTCGCCACCGCGCATGAGCTGGACCGGAACGTCCTTGCCGATCGTGGCGCCAACCACGGCACGGGGCAGATCGCGCATGTTGGCGATCATTTGCCCGTCGAAATCGACGATCACGTCTCGCGGTTCGATTCCCGCCGCCGCCGCGGGCCCGTCAGGTGTTACTGAAGCCACCAACGCACCGCGCGGGGGGTTGAGCCCCAGGCTCTCGGCGATCTCCTCGGTGACGTTCTGGACATGGACGCCAAGCCAGCCCCGGCGCGTCTCGCCATACTCCTTCAGCTGGCTCAAGACCTTCGTCGCCGAGTTGGAGGGCACCGCGAAGCCGATGCCGATCGACCCGCCCGTCGGCGAGATAATGGCGGTGTTCACGCCGATGACCTCGCCCTCCATGTTGAACAGCGGACCGCCGGAATTGCCGCGGTTGATGGCGGCGTCGGTCTGGATGAAGTCGTCGTAAGGTCCGGCGTTGATGTCGCGTTTCGTGGCTGAAACGACGCCGACCGTGACGCTGCCGCCGAGGCCAAACGGATTGCCGATGGCCATGACCCAATCGCCGACCCGCAACTTGGACGAGTCGCCAAAGGAGATGGCCGTCAGCGGCTTCTTGGGTTCGACCTTGAGCAGCGCCAAGTCGGTCTTGGGGTCGTGGCCCAGGATCTTGGTGACCTTGAGCTTGGTACCGTTGATGAAGTTGATGATGATCTGGTCGGCGCCCTCGATGACGTGATTGTTGGTCACGATCAATCCGGAAGGGTCGATGACGAAGCCGGAGCCGAGCGAACTCACCCGCCGCGGCATGCCGTCGGGGCCCTCGTCGTCGAAGAAATCGTCGAAGAACTCTTCGAAAGGCGAACCCTTGGGTCCCTTGCGGCCCGGCGCGGAGTCCGACGGCCCATCGAGCGTCTGTGTGGTTGAGATGTTCACAACCGCGTCTTGCAGGCCCTCGGCGACGTCAGCCACTGAGGCGGGCCCGCGCGCCAAGCCAGGCGTCGCGGCGAGCAGCACAAGACAACCGACCAGGCTCCAAACCCAGCGCCGCGCGGCCGGGTGCGGTCCTTGCTGATCCCGGTTGCCTCTTTGGAACATCGAACGAGCACTCCCTTGCCAACGCAGGCAGCCAACCCAAACCGGACCGCCAAGGCAGCCGCTATCTTACCGAATATCCGACGATGTGAACGAGAATCCGTTGCTGCCGGCCACGCCTAGCCACGGACGAACCAAACAATCAGGACACCGGCCGCAACCGCGACGGTGCCGGCAAGGCGAAGGGACGATTCAGGGGTCTCAGACGCGACCTGCAGGAGCTTGCGCCCCAGCCGCGGGACCAACGCCCAAACCAAGCCTTCGATCACCAGAACAAGACCGACGGCGACTACGAGTTCGTCCATGTTCGTCGGGCCGCTCGGCTAGGGTGAGGACGGGGCGACGCTCGTGCCGCTCCTGGCCCTATCTTCCGTTGCCGTCGGCTTTGGCAGGCTCGACGAGGACCCGCCAGGGCCGCCCGCCGCGTCGTTGAAGTACTGGAAGAACTGCGAATCGGGGCTGAGCAGCATCCTCGTATCGCCGGACCTCAACGACCCTTCATAGGCCTGCATGGAGCGATAAAAGGCGAAGAAGTCGGGGTCCTTGCCGAAGGCGTCGGCGAAGACACGGTTCTTCTCCGCATCGCCCGTACCGCGAATCCGCTCCGACTCGCCCGTGGCCTCGGCCTTCACGACCGTGACCTGGCGATCCGCATCGGCGCGAATGCGGCGCGATGCCTCCTCACCTTCGGCGCGGATTTCGGCGGCCTCACGTTGCCGCTCGGTCTGCATACGCCGGTAAATGGCAAGGCTGTTGGCCTCCGGAAGATCCGCTCGTTTGATGCGCACATCGACCACGGTGATGCCAAACGACTTGGCTTTGGCGTTCAGCTCACTCGTGATCTTCCGCATGAGATCGTTGCGGTCGTCGCGCACCACTGCCTCAAAGCTGGCGGCGCCAAGCACGCGCCGAAGCGCGGCTTCGAGAAAGGCGCTGAGCTGCGTCCGCGCACCGGTCTCGTTGTTCACGCTTTGATAGAACAGCAGCGGGTTGGTGATGCGCCAGCGGGCGAAGGCGTCCACGACGAGACGCTTCTGGTCGGCAGCGATCACCTCTTGCGGCGCCGAGTCGAGATCAAGCAGACGCTTGTCGAAGAACTGGACGTTCTGAATGAACGGAATCTTGTAGTTGAGGCCGGGCTCGGTGATGAGCCGCTTGGGCTTGCCAAACTCGAGCACCAGCGCCTGCTGCGTCTGGTAGACGGTGAACAGCGTCAGGTAGGCCGCAACGAGGGCGAGTCCGATGAGAACAAGAAGGACTGTCAGAGCTGTGCGTTTCATTACTGCTGCCCTCCGGTCTGAGGTGCCGGTGTAGGCGTGGGCGCCGACGTAGCAGGCAGCCGCTTCTGTAACTCCGAAAGCGGCAGGTACGGAACGACGCCGCCGCTCTTCTCGTCGATGATGATCTTGTCCGTGTTGGAGAAGACCTCTTGCATGGTCTCGATGAAGATGCGCTTGCGCGTGACGTCGGGCGCCTTCTGATATTCCTGCAAGACTTTCTCGAAACGGTCCGCCTCACCCTTGGCTTCGGCGATCACCCGGTCGCGATAGCCTTGCGCATTTTGCAAGATGCGTTCGGCCTCACCGCGGGCTTCCGGAACAACGCGGTTGGCGTAGGCTTGCGCCTCGTTCTGCAAGCGCTCCTCGTCGGCGCGCGCGGCCTGCACGTCGCGGAAGGCATCAATGACTTGCGCCGGCGGGTCGACCTTTTGCAGCTGAACCTGGACGATCTCGATACCGGCGCCGTAGCCATCCAGGATCCCCTGGATCAACTGCTGCACCTTGGATTCGGTCTCGGCGCGAGCCGCGGTCAAAATCGGCTCGATGTCGCTCTGGCCGACGATCTCACGCATGCCGCTTTCGGAGACGTCCTTCACCGTGCCTTCCGGGTTCTGGATGTTGAAGAGATAATCCGGTGCGTCGTTGATCTTCCAGACAACAACGAAATCGATATCGACGATGTTCTCGTCGCCGGTCAGCATCAGGCTCTCTTCGGGCACGTCGCGCACGGAGCGCGTCGATCCGCGGTCCGAGGACCCGCGCATGCCGATCTCGATGCGGTTGATCCGCGTGAACTTGGGCAGTTCCACCTCTTCGATCGGGTACGGCAGGCGGAAGTGAAGGCCAGGCTGCAGCTGGCGCACATACTCGCCAAAGCGCAGGACGATGCCGACCTCGTCGGTATTGACGCGCACGGTGAAGGCAAAGATGCCGATCACCAGAACCAAGAGCAGCCCGAGCACGCCGGCAAGCCAACCACCCATGCCGCCGCCGGGCATCGCTTGGCGGAGCCGGTCCTGGCTCTTGCGCAAAATCTCTTCAAGGTCTGGCTGCTGACCGCCGCCAGGGCCGCCGGGCCGCGGACCCCAAGGTCCGCCATTGCCGCCGCCACCGCCGCTCTGATTGCTCCAAGGCATATTATCTATCGTCCCGATTTCGTGTGGGGGCCGCGCGTGTCCTGAGCCCTTAGCAGCGCGCCAATCGCAGGGAAGATTAGGCGCACCAAAATGGCGGAACCGCGACAAGAGTCCCGGGGGTTATAGGCGTTTCACCAAAGGGGCGCAATCCGGGCTCGGGCAGGGTTAAGACCCCACGATCCGCTCCAAAACCACAATACTGAAGTCGTGGTCGTCCTTGGGGCCGGCCTCATGCGCTTCCCGGAACACTTCGCGCCACGCGGTCTTATCGAGTTCCGGAAACCAGGTATCGGCCTCCGGAGAGGCATGCACCTCCGTCAGATAGATGCGGCCCACGAGCGGCAAGACCTCGCGGAAGATGTTTTCTCCGCCGATGACCGCGATCTCCTCCGCGCCGGTTTCCGCGCAGGCGCCCCGGGCGACCTCAAGCCCCTCTTTCAGGCTCCGCGCGAGAACCACCCCTTCCGGCACCGCGAAGCCGTCATTGCGGCTCAGCACGATGTTGAGGCGTCCGTCGAGGACCCGCGGCAGCGAGTTGAACGTGCGGCGGCCCATGATTACGGGATTGCCCATGGTCACCTTGCGGAAGAACTTCATGTCGGAGCGCAAGTGCCACGGCAACTCGCCGCCGCGCCCGATGGCGCGGTTCTCGCCCATGGCCACGACCAGCGCGATGACAGGATCTTGCGGCAAGGCCTGTTCGCTCACACCGCCACCTCGGCACGGATCGCCGGGTGCGGATCGTAGCCGATCAGCTCGAAATCCTCATAGGCGAAGTCGAACAGCGACCTAACCTCGGGATTTATCTCCATGCACGGCAACGCGCGGGGGCTACGCGACAACTGCTCGTCCGCCTGCTCGATGTGGTTCGAATAAAGATGGACGTCGCCAAAGGTGTGCACGAACTCGCCCGGCTCCAGCCCGGTCACCTGCGCCACCATCATCGTGAGCAGCGAATAAGAGGCAATGTTGAAGGGCACGCCAAGGAACACATCGGCGGAACGTTGGTAAAGCTGACAGGATAGGCGTCCCTGGCCAATATAGAATTGGAACAGGCAGTGGCACGGCGGCAGGGCCATTTTGGGAATCTCGCCCACGTTCCAAGCGCTGACGATGTGCCGGCGCGAATCGGGGTCGCGTTTGAGGCCTTCGACCAAAGCCGAAATCTGGTCCACGGTCTCGCCCGAGGCCGTCGGCCATGACCGCCATTGGCGTCCGTAGACGGGTCCGAGCTCGCCTGTCTCGTCCGCCCACTCATCCCAAATGCTGACGCCATGCTCCTTGAGGTAGCGGATATTCGTCGAGCCTTGCAGGAACCAAAGCAGCTCATGCACGACCGACTTCACGTGCAGCTTCTTGGTGGTCACGAGCGGAAAGCCGTCGCTCAGATCGAATCGCATCTGCGCCCCGAAAAGGCTCAGCGTGCCCGTGCCGGTGCGGTCCTCTTTGCGCAAGCCCTCATTCCGAATGCGGGCCAGAAGGTCGAGATATTGGCGCAACGTGGTCCCATGTGATTCGAAGGAGCCAATCTTAACTCTGCGGGTGGGCCCCGAGTGAGACTCGGCCCGTCCCGCTCCGTTGTCGATAGACCCTGGGACAGGCGCATTCAATGCGTGTTCTGACAGTTGTCCTCGGCGACATGCGGGCCATGAACGTGCGCGCCTTAGCCTTTCCGGGGCACCATTTGCCCCTGACTTAGGCAAGCCTCTGGGCGCCCAGCCGATTCGCGGCCTTTTGGCTGGGGGTTTTCAATCAACAATCTTTTTTTTGCCGCTCCGGAGGCCTATATTCGAGGTGCTGGCGCAAGCTGGCTATGGCGATAAACGGGCGACGTAATAAGCCATTCGGACCCGGGGGCGGTACCCGGCGCCTCCACCAGGTTTCAGTTCCTCTTAAGATGAGGCGGTGCGATGCAGACTGAAACGTGGCGGGGGCGAAATAGGCTCGACGAGGGTGTAAAGGTCGTACTTTCGCTCGGCATGGTATCCGCCGTTATCGGGCCAAACCAAATAGTTGCCAATGACAACTATGCGGAGGCACGTCTCGCTGCGTAGTCAGCGCGATAGCCTAAATTAAGTCCTAGCCTCCTCGCAGGGGTTAGGCGCGGTTTCGGAGGGCACCGGGCAACAGAAGCCCTCCACTTGACTTGACGGGGTGTCCTGCCTCACGTCGCGTAATCTGGAGCGACGCCATCTATGGCAGACGAAGAAATTAGATACGACCTACTGACACAGGACGCGCTTCGCGGCGTGGTTCGTGACGTCTTGACTCAGGTCAAGCGCGACGGTCTTCCGGGCGAACATCACCTCTATATCGCCTTCGACACGTGTGCGGACGGCGTGTCCGTCTCCAAGCGCCTGAAGGAGCAGTATCCGGAGGAGATGACCGTTGTCCTCCAGTACCAGTTCTGGGACCTGGAAGTGACGGACGAACGCTTCGAGGTGAAGCTGTCCTTCTCCAACGTGCCCGAACGTCTCGTGGTGCCGTTCAGCGCGGTGAAGGCGTTCTACGACCCGTCGGCGCAGTTCGGGCTCCAATTCGGCAAACCCGGCGCGGCCAACGACTCGGCGCGGCAGCATATGGCGTCCGCCCTCCCCGACCTCGTGGGCGACCGGCCTGAAGAGGCCAACAACTCGGATTCGGCTCCGGAGGAGTCCGGCGATGGGGATAGCGTCGAAGTGGTCATGTCGCGGCCGCCGGCCGAAGTGGTGCAGCTCGACAGCTTCCGTAAAAAGTAACTGCTCTCCCCAAGGCGTCCTGCCCAAATTTCAGGCAATGTGTTCGAGCCGTTTCGCGGTCAGGGGCGCATATCCAGTCTTTGGGTCTGGCACGGATTCTGCCTAAAGTACCCCACGCGACTTGGACCTTTGGGGGACGCTAGACAGGATGGACGCGATTTCCGACGCGGCCTCGGCCCGGTGCACAGCTCTTGCTCCGATCGAGGAGTATCTCGCCGATCTTCACGCGCGGGCGTCGCGGATCGAAGGTGGCGCGCCGGCGGACTACATTCCCGAACTCGGCAAGGTCGATCCTGACCTTTTGGGCATCGCCATCGCCACGGTGGACGGACAGGTCTATGGGGCGGGCGACATGGATGTCCCCTTCACCATCCAGTCCGTCTCCAAGCCCTTCATGTACGGCTACGCGCTCCAGCATTACGGCCGCGCGCACGTGCTCCGACAAGTCGGCGTGGAGCCGACCGGCGAGGCCTTCAACTCGATCGTGCTGGACGAGGTCGCCAATCGCCCTTTCAACCCGATGGTGAATGCCGGCGCGATCGCCATTGCCGAGATGATGCAGGGCGACACGCAGAATGCGCGCGTCGCGAACATGCTCGAGTTGTTCTCAAGCCTCGCGGGACGCAAGCTGGACATCGACGAGGACGTTTTTGCTTCGGAGCTCGCCACCGGGCACCGCAATCGTGCCATCGCCTACATGATGCTCAACACGGCGATGATTGAACATGACCCGAGCGACGTCCTCGATCTGTACTTTCGCCAATGCTCGCTCAACGTTACCGCCACCGACCTTGCCGTCATGGCCGCGACACTCGCGAATGACGGCACAAATCCCATCACCGATCAGAGTATCTACGACACCCAATATGTGCGCGATATCCTGACCGTGATGAACTCCTGCGGCATGTACGACTATGCCGGCGAGTGGGCCTACGATGTCGGCATGCCCGCCAAGAGCGGCGTTTCAGGCTGCATCATCGCGGTCATCCCAGGCCAGATCGGCATTTGTGTCTACGCGCCACCCATAGACAAGCAGGGCAACAGCATTCGCGGCATCCGCGTATGCCACGCGATTTCCAACGATTTCCAACTTCACGCCTTCAACAATCGCACCAATGTGCGCACCGTCATAAGGCGTGATTACCGGGCAAACGTCGTCCGCTCAAACCGCCTGCGCACACTTGAGGAGCGCACGGTCCTCGCCGAGAAAGGCCGGAAGGTCGCAGTCCTCGAGGCGCAAGGCGCGCTGTTCTTTGGCTCTACCGAGCAGCTGCTTCGCAAAATGTCTCAGCTGGCCTCGGACTCCGACTATGTAGTCGTTGACTTCAAGCGCGTTCATCTCGCCGATGCGTCTGCGTGCAAGCTCATCGTGCGTGCCGTGCGCGCCATGGCGCAGAGCGATACGACCCTGGTTTTTGCGTCGATCACCGATGATGGGCCGCTGGACCGGCTGACGCGCGCGCTGGCCGAAAGCGAGGAAGGTCACAATCTGCGACGGTTCCGCGACGCAGACACTGCAGTCGAATGGTGCGAGGACCAGCTCTTGGCAGTCGCGGGTTCGGACTTCGGCACCAAGTTCTCGCTCTCGCAGATCAACCTGTTCAAGGGGCTCACCCAGGACGAATGCCGTCTCGTGGAATCCGTCGTAAGGCCACTTGTCTTCGACAAGGGAGACGTGATCATGCGTGAAGGCGATCCCGCCAAGCTATTCTTCGTCCTGGCACGCGGCACGGTGAGTGTTGAGATCAAGGTTCATGGCAACAGCGAACGGCGTAAGCGCGTGGCATCGATCGGGCCCGGGCTCACATTCGGGGAGATGGCGCTGCTCGACGGCGGAACGCGCTCCGCGGATATCGTCGCCAATGAGAAGGTGATTTGCTACGGCCTCGGGGTCGAGGAACTTCACGAGCTGTCCGAGGAGCACCCGAACGTCATGATCACAATTCTGAGCAATTTGACGCGGGAATTCTGCGAACGCCTGCGCCATGCCAATGAGGAAATCAGCGTCCTCGACTAGGCCGCCGGCGCCTGCACGGCCGGCTTCGCCGCCCGCGGTTCGTTCGATGGCGTGAGCGGCACGTTCAATTCCACATAAAGCCCCGCCTGCCTAAACTCGAGCTTGGTTTCTCCACCAAGATTGTGGCGAATGCCCTTGTCGATGAGCTGCGTGCCGAAGCCAGTCCGCTTGCGCCTCTGCGGAACGGACGGCGCGCCGCGTTCTTCCCAGGCAAGGAGAAGCCGGTTGCCGCGGGCCTTCTTCCAGGTCACGCCGAGCTGACCGGTGTTCTGCGATAGCGCGCCATACTTCACGGCGTTGGTGGCAAGCTCGTGGAGCGTCATGGCGAGGATCGACGTGCATTGCGGCGGCAGCAATATGTCCGGCCCCTTGATGACGATCTTCGGTCCGCCGTCGCGGCGGTAAGGATCGAGCTCCCGTTCGACCATCGCCTTGAGGCTCGCGCCCGACCACTGGGACTCGAGCAGAAGATCGTGCGCCCGATGCAAGGCCTGCAACCGCTCGGCAAGCGTCTGCGCCATCACTTGCGCCGGTTTGGTCGTAGCTTGGCGCAAGCTTGCCTGCACCAAGGACTGCACGATGGCGAGCGCGTTCTTGACGCGATGGTTGAGCTCGCCGACCAGCATGGTCTGCCGCTGCGCGGTGCGCCGGCGCTCGGTCACGTCGCGGAACACGAGCACGGCGCCGGCCAACGTCCCGTCTTGCCCGACGATGGGCGCACCGCTGTGCTCCACCGGCAGTTCCTTGCCGTCACGCGTGAGCAGAAGCGCGCCTGACTCCAGTCTCGCGACCGCGCGCTCGCGCAGCGCTTTGAGCGCCGGGTCGTCGACAGGCTTGCGCGTGACTTCGTCAACCACCCGGAAGACCTCCCAGATGGGGCGCCCGCGCGCTTCCGCCGCCGTCCACCCGGTCAACTCCTGAGCGATCTTGTTGAGCAGAAGCACGCTGCCGTTCGGATCGCAGGCGATGACGCCGTCGCCAATCGATCCGAGCGTCGTGGACAGCCATTCGCGTTGGCCGCGCAAATCCACCAGCGCCACTTGGCGATCGCCGTCGGCCCGCCGGACAGCTCCGATCGTGGCCCAGGCGAACAGAGCGAGCACAACGATGTTCGCCACCGCGAAGATGGTGAGCGTCGCCGCACTGTCGTAGAGCGACTGCACCTCGGCTTGGCGCGCGAACCAGCCAATGACCAACGGCACCACGAGAATGCCGGGCAAGAGGCGGCGCAGCATCTCGCCCGCAGGCGACGGCTCGATGATCGCGGAGGCAATGCCGTGCTCCGGCGAGGCGGCGATCAAACCGAAAGCGAGCAGCGCCGCGCTGATCGCGCCATAGGCCGACAGCCTCATGAACGGGAAGGAGTCGTCCTGCGGCATGACGCCATAGGCTTGGCCTGCGACCACGATGAGGACCTGCACCAGCATGGCCAGGGCGACGATCTGACTGAACAGAGACAGCGTCGGCCGGCGCTTGGCATAGAGGAGCCCAAGCCCGAAGAGGATCAGCGAGCCCGTGACGCCCGGCGCCGTGCGGGTCAATTGCTTTGGGGCGTCGCCGGGTGGCACAAGGGCTTCGTCTATCCCCAGCCGGTAGCCGATCAAGTCCTGGCTGAAGATGAGCAGGCCCATGAGGACGAGAAACAGGCCGATGAGACGGGCGACCGGCCGCAAGCGCCGAAGCGTGAGACACAACAGTCCGAGGGCAGCGACAATCACGCCGAGCGCGGCCGTGGGCGTCATCCCGACAAGGCTGGGCATGACATCGCTCGGGATGATCTCCAGCCACATGGCCAGAACCACCTCGCCGATGATGCACACGAGAAGCGCGGCAAGCCGCGCAACGTCCACCGATGCGTCGGCCGCGCGCGGAACCGGCAATGAAATATGACTCGATGCTGCCGTCACTCGCCTTCCTCGCCTGGCCTCCCAGCAACGCCCCCCGCAGGCAGCTTGGACGCTCCGAGGACAAAAGCCCCAAAAAAGATCGCGACGAGTCCGGTTCTCTCACCCTCTCGCGCGATGTTATAGCCTAGGCCCCAGACCCCCGATAGCCAATCGGCGACCGCCGCCAGGCACACGGGCTGCCAGGATACCAAGACTGCCAAAAAGGGAATTGCGACCATGCCTCTAGCTGACGGCCCCCAGTCCTCCGCCGCACCTCGTACAGAATCGGACGCTTTCGGCCCGATCAAGGTCCCGGGCGACCGCTATTGGGGCGCCCAGACCGAACGCTCGCGGCAAAACTTCAAGATCGGCGATGAGCACATGCCCGCCCCCCTGATCCGCGCCATGGCCCTGGTGAAAAAGGCGGCGGCACTAACCAATCTGGAGCTCGGGCGTCTCGACAAGACCCTGGCCGAGGCGATCGCCACGGCGGCAGACGAGATCGTGGACGGGAAGTTCGATGGCCATTTTCCTTTGGTGGTTTGGCAGACCGGGTCCGGCACCCAGACCAATATGAACCTGAACGAGGTGATCGCGAACCGCGCCAGCGAGATCTTGGGCGGAAAGATCGGCAGCAAGTCGCCGGTTCACCCCAACGATCACGTCAACCTTGGCCAGTCCTCGAACGATACATTTCCGACGGCAATGCACATCGCGGCGGCCGAGGAGATCGCTTACCGGCTCAATCCCGCGCTGTCCCGCCTCTTCCAGGCCCTGAAAGACAAGGCCGAGGCGTTCCAGGACGTGCTCAAGATTGGGCGCACCCATATGCAGGACGCGACCCCCTTGACCCTGGGGCAAGAATTCGGCGGCTATGCGGCGCAGGTTAGCAACGGCATCGAGCGGACGAAGATGACGCTGCCCGGGCTGTACGAACTCGCCCAGGGCGGCACCGCCGTGGGCACCGGGCTCAATTCACATCCGCGCTTTGCCGATCTCTTCGCGGCCAAGATCGCGGATCTGACGAAGCTCCCCTTCATCAGCGCGGAGAACAAATTCGAGGCGCTGGCCGGGCATGACGCCTTCGTCTTCGCCCATGGCGCGCTGGCCACGGTGGCGGCGTCGATGTTCAAGATCGCCAACGACATTCGCCTGCTCGGCTCCGGACCGCGCTCCGGCTTCGGCGAACTCTTGCTTCCGGAGAACGAGCCCGGCTCGTCGATCATGCCGGGCAAGGTGAACCCCACGCAGTGCGAGGCCGTGACCATGGTCTGCGCGCAAGTCATGGGCAACCAGACAACGGTCGGCTTTGCCGGAACCCAGGGGCATTTGGAACTCAACGTGTTCAAGCCGGTGCTGGCCTACGCGCTTCTCCAATCGATCCGGCTCTTGGGCGACGTGGCCGACAGCTTCACCAAAAACTGCGTTGCAGGGATCGAAGCCAATCGTGAGCGGATCAAGGAACACTTGGAACGCTCATTGATGCTGGTCACCGCGCTCGCCCCGCATATCGGCTACGACAAGGCGAGCGAGATCGCCAAGCAGGCGCATAAACGCGGCACAACGCTCCGCGAGGAAGCGGTGCGGCTCGGCCATGTGAGTGAGGAGGACTTCGACCGCCTGGTGAAGCCTCAGGAGATGGTCGCGCCCAAGGAGTGACGATCACGCCGTTGATGACAAAGGCCCGCAACAAGCGCTCGCTGACGATCGCCAGACACCGCACCAGCGTGTCCTTGGAGGAGCCGTTTTGGACCGCGCTCGCAGCGCTTGCCAAGCAACAGGGCAAATCAATCGCGGAGCTTGTCGGCGAAATCGACAAAGCGCGTAGCGGGACAAGCGAAGCGGAGAGCCTTTCCGCCGCGATCAGACTCTATGTCCTGGAACGCGCGCAGACGAAAGACGATGCGCTCTAGCGGCCACCGAAAATGGGGTAGTTCTTCTTCCAGGCGTCGGGCGCTTCCCTCTTGCGGCGGTAGCGCCGTCGCGCGGGCTCTGGCGCAGGCTCTTCGGCTGTCTCCCCTTCCACCGCGTCCACGCCCTCTGGACCTGCTTCGCCTGAGAGAACCTCCGCGATCGGATCCGTTGCCGCATCGCTGGACGGCAATTCGGACGGCAAAATCGCGCTCGGCACCGTTGCCGCAGCGTTGGCTTCCGCAGCGGCCTTAGCCTCCGCTTCGATGCGCGCGCGGGCGGCACGGTCCGCAGCAGCTTTTGCCTCCGCAGCGGCACGCTCTTTCGCTGACTTCTCCGCCGCAGCCTTTGCCGCGGCGGCGGCTTTGGCATCGGCGGCAGCTTGTGCCTCTGCCGCGGCCCGCTCCTTGGCGGCCTTCTCCGCCGCAGCTTTGGCTTTCCGTGTGGCTTCTGCTTCAGCTTTCGCCTTTGCCTGCGCGGCGGCCTTGGCTTCTGCAGCCGCTTTGGCTTCCGCTGCGGCTTTTGCCTCAGCGGCGGCGCGCTCCTTGGCCGCCTTCTCCGCCGCAACCTTCGCTTTTCGTGCAGCCTCTGCTTCAGCCTTTGCCTTTGCCTGTGCGGCGGCTTTGGCTTCCGCTGCGGCTTGTGCCTCGGCGGCGGCGCGCTCCTTGGCTGCCTTCTCTGCTGCCGCCTTCTCTGCGGCCAATTTGGCTTCTCGTGCGGCTTCGGCCTCGGCCCGTTCGCGCGCAGCCTGCTCTTCCGCGGCTTTTGCCTCGGCGGCAGCTTTCGCTTCGGCAGCAGCCTTTGCTTCGGCGGCGGCTTTGGCTTCTGCGGCAGCCCGTTCCCGGGCCGCCTGTTCCTCGGCCTCTTTCGCCTTTTGTGCAGCTTCGGCTTCGGCCTGTTCGCGCGCGGCGCGCTCCGCTGCGGCCTTTGCTTCGGCGGCGGCTTTGGCTTCGGCGGCGGCTTTGGCTTCGGCCGCGGCCTTTTCCGCCGCAGCGCGCTTCGCCTCAGCATCGGACGCAGACTGCCCCGTCACGTCCAGCGTCTCCAAGCGCTCGACATCCTCTTTCAGCCGCCGGATCGTCAGATAGCTCTCGATGGCCGCCGTATCGATCACAGGCGTGATGCTGTCCGTTTGATCGAGCGGACCGGCGAGCGCCATGGTCACCGGCGGCACATCCTTGTTGTCCGCGCCGGTCAGTTTCACTTTCCACTCACTGTCGAGATCGAGACTTGCAAGCTCCACATGAGCGGTGAGGCCGGTGTCAGCGCCCTTCCCTGCAAGCGTCGCAGGCACAAGGCGTAAGGTGCCGTTCTCCACCTCTAGCGCAATGTTCACAGGTGCGTACGCGTACGTTCCTTTTGGAAGCGTGTCGCGGATCTTCTTGGTGTCCGCGTCGATCTCGGCCTTGGTGGCTTTGATTTCGGTCTTCGCCGCTTTGGCTGCAATTTGGCGCAAGGGCCCCGACTCAAGCGCGAAGAGCTTGCCCGCTCCAAGGGACAGACTGCCGTCTCCGCTCAACCCGGCGACGATGCCGGGCGGGCTGAGGCCCTCCCCTTCGACGCCAAAGCCGAGATCGAACGGACCTTCGGCGAGTTTCTTGCCGGCAACGCCTTGCGACAGCTCTTCGAGGCTAGCGCCTTGCAGTTTGGCTTGCGCCGTGAGCGCCGCGCCGTTGCCGCGCGGCGACAACGTGCCGGAGGCGGCAAAGGCGCCATCGAATAGCTGGCCATCCAAGCCGGTGACGGCAATCCCATCGTCATCGACGCGCGCATTGAGCGTGGCGCCCTTGACCTCGAAGGGCGTGCCAAGCATGAGCGTCTTGGCGTTCAGCGTGACGTCGCCTTGCGCCTGGTCGATGATGTCGAGCGCGAACCCGCGCGCAGGCCAGACCTCCGCCGTGTCGGCGCTGATGGTGCCGAGCATCTCTTCGGTCTCCGACGAGCGCTCCCAGGCCACGAGGATCCCGAGCACCGCCGGAAGCGACACACGGTCTGCGTTCGCGGCAATTTTGAATGTCGTCTTGGCCCCGTCGCGCTCGAACCGCGCGTTGCCTTCAACGGCGTCTCCGCCGATTCTGGCCTTGACCTGCTCGAGCTCGATCTCGTCCCCGTCCTTGGCGATGTTGGCGCTCACGGTGAGCGGCACACCCGTCGCGCTGGGCGGTGCATCGAGACCAAAGAGCGGAATGGCCAGGCTCGCATCTTCCGTGGCAATCGAACCGAAGCCATTCAGCGTCACGCCATCGGCCGTCAGCGCGCCTTGGCCCTCGACGGCCAGTTGCATGGCGCGGGTTTCGAGCGACGCCTTGCCGGTGAGCTTGCTGCTCGGTACGCCCGTCACTTCCACGGACAGCGTGCCTTCCGTGCCGGCCGCCGCCGAAAGCCTGTCTTGGGGCAATTGCGGAAACAACAGCGCAAGCAAGGCTTGCGGCCGGTCACCTGTGACACTGCCGGCGATATCGATCTCCGCGTCCGCGAGCTTCGCCGGGCTTCCCGTGGCGTGCGCGTTAAGACCGATGTCGGAGCCGCCGATCTTGCCGCTCAACTCCAGCGAAGCCTTGGTCGCCGTCTCGTTGCGCGCGGCCACGAGACCGGCTTGCACATCGAGCGGCACCAGCGCCGAGAGCTGCTTAGAGCCGCTGACATCCTCGGAGAATCCGAATAGCTCGGACAGGACGCGCACGCTTTCGGTTGTCTCAGCCTGCAACGTCACGTCCACGCGTCCTTGCGGGGCGTCTGCCACGTTTTCGATCCTGCCCTTGCCGTTGAGGGTGATGGCGCCGGGGGCCAGAAAATCCAAAGCCTCCACGTCCAGGGTCCCGCCAGCCAGGGTCAGCTTCGCGTCGAGCTTGCCGGGTGGAATATTCGGCAGAAGGAGTTCGCCGACCTGAAGCGTGGCGCGCACGTCATCGTCGCGCAGCTGCGTCAGAAGGTTACCGCCTCCGCTTTGCGGCGCGGCATCATTGCCGCCGTCCGGCGACAGCCAGGCGCTCCAAATTGGACCGTCGCCCAGCATCTCCCGCAGATCCATGCGATCGCTGTCGAGGTTCACTTCGATTAGGTTTTTGTCGCCCGCCTGGTAGTTAAGCCGGCCACGGAACTTCGTGCCGCTCACTTCGCCAAGCGCGTCGGCAAGCTTGAGCTCCCCATCGCCGACGGTGGCGACAGCCGAGAGCGAAAACTCTCCAATAGAGGTGCGCCCCGACACGGTGCGATCGCCGGCCGCCCACCGTGTCAGTGCGCGCAAGCCCGACCCGTCGACCTCGACCGGCCCTGAGAAGAGCGCACCAAAATCACCTTGGCTGAGCTTGCCGGAGACCGCGACGCGGTTGTCGCCGGGCAGGACCGCCTTCAGCGTCTCGATGGTGACGGCGCCATCGCGGCTCTGCAGCTTCATTTGAAGATCGCCAACGAGGTCGCCGCCAAGCCCGGCCTGCTCGATGTCGACGGTGAGCTTGCTTTCGCCGCTGCGCTGGGCTTCGTCCAAGAGCCACTCGGCAAACATGTACAGCACGGCAGCGGGCGATGGCCGCTTCTCGTCGGTCGGAGTGCCGAACAGAGTATCGAGATCGATCCAACGGGCGGCGAGTTGGCCTACCGTCTTGGACGGCTCACCGAACTCGACGGCGAGATTGCCCTTCAGGATCTGCGGGCGGCCATTGGCGTGAATGGTGAGATCGAACTCTGGCAACTCGGCCCTGTCCGGCGACGCTTTTAATGCGCCTTTCAGTTCGACGAAGGACGCCGTATCGCGCGGACCGCTTGGCGTGGGCGTCTCAGCCGGATCACCGGGTTGCGCCTCGGGCTTCTGCGCCGCGAAAACGGCCTGCGGGTCGGTCATCCGCATCAAAATGCTGCCGTCATAGGCCGGCTTGCCGCCAAGCCCCGTCACTTGGCCGTCGATCCGGTAGGTCGTCGAACGGTCGGGATCGCGCAAGGCCGCCTTGAGGCGGAACTGACCGGCGTCCATGACCCCCGTCGAAAACCGCAAACGCTGGCGGCGGTCGTCGAAGTCGTATTCGGCGGACACCTTGTACGGGCCCGACAAGGACGCGGCGCTGGCTTCGCCGTCGATATTGTCGAAGACGAATTTCTGAACGCCGTCCTTGAGAATCTCGACGGTGCCGCCGCTGACCTGCACGGAGTCGAGCAGCACATCCTTAGGCGCGAATGGCGCGGGCACGCCGGGCCTGCCGACATCGCCCCAATTGCCGGTTCCGTCCTCGTTGACCTCAAGCCGCAAGGTCGGATCGACAATGGTGAGTTGGTGCGCCTCGACGGCGCCCGTCAGGAGCGTACCGACATCGAGCTTCGCCTCCAGCGACTTGGCCTCCAGGAACGGGCGCTCCAAGCTGCCGTTCTGGTCCGCCACCTTGACGTCGTCGAATTTGAGCTCGGGCGCTGGAAGCAGGATGAGATGCACCTGGCCGTCGACCTTGACGTCACGGCCAAGCAGCTTGCCCGCCTGTTCTTCAAAGGCCGGCCGGTAGTCGTTCCAATCGATGAAGAGCGGCGCAGCGAAGAGCGCGCTCAGCACCAGAATGAACAACGCCGTGAGTGTGAGCAGAAGCGAGTTCACCGATGTCTCTGCCTAAGGCTCGGTAGCAGGCGCATGATCCCACGAAAAAACGACAAAGGTGTTAGCCGCGTCTGGCGCCCCCGAAGCACCCTTAACGCCTCTATCGTAACGCAAAAATCTTGCCAGGATTGAGGATATTCAACGGATCGAGCGCCTTTTTTATGGCAATCATCACGTCCACGCCAAGGCCGTGTTCCGCCGCCAAATAGCCGATCTTCCCTTGGCCGATCCCATGCTCGCCCGAGCAGGTGCCCTCGAATCGAAGCGCCCGCTCCACCAGGTGGTCGAGAAACTCCTGGACCCGGGCACGCTCACTCTCGTCGGCCGGATCGATCAAGGGCATTACATGGAAATTCCCGTCGCCCACATGGCCCACGATGGGGGCCAGCAGCCCCAGCCTCTCAATATCCTGCTTCGTTTCCGCAACACAGGCGGCGAGCGCGGAAATGGGCACGCAAACATCCGTGGCGATGAGATCGGTGCCCGGCTTCAGTCCTCGCGCCGCCCAGTACGCGTCATGGCGGGCTTGCCAAAGCGCGTTGCGGTCCTCCTGGCGCTCAGCCCAGTGGAGTTCACCGCCCCCTTCCCCTTTGGCGATGCCTGCAAACATCTCCACCTGCTCACGGGTGCCGGCCTCCGTGCCATGGAACTCCAGGAACAGCGTCGGGCTTTCAGGCAAAGTGAGATGCGAATAGGCGTTGCAGCCTCTGATCTGCACTTCGTCGAGGAGTTCGATCCGCGCGAGCGGCAGCCCCATCTGCAGCGCGGCGATGGTCGCATTGCACGCGCCCTCCAGCGATTGAAAGGTGCCCACGCCCGAAAGAATGGTTTCGGGGATGCCGAATAATTTCAGCGTCAGCTGGGTGATGACGCCGAGCGTGCCTTCCGATCCGATGAGCAGCCGCGTGAGGTCGTACCCGGCGGACGATTTTCGTGCCCGTCCCCCGGCCGTGACGATGCGGCCGTCGGCGAGAACCGCCGTCAGCCCGAGTACCAGGTCGCGCATCGTCCCGTAGCGCACCGCGTTGGTCCCGGACGCGCGGGTCGCCGCCATGCCGCCGAGGCTTGCGTCGGCGCCGGGGTCGACCGGGAAGAACAGGCCCGTATCGCGCAAATACGCGTTCAGCTGTTTCCGTGTGACGCCCGGCTGCACCACGCAGTCGAGATCGGCCTCGTGCACGGCGAGAATGCCGTTCATGCGGGACAGGTCGAGCGAGAGACCGCCGCGCGGCGCATTCAAGTGCCCTTCGAGCGAGGTGCCGGTGCCGAAAGGGATCACCGGCACGCGCGCGGCCGCACAGGCCTTGACCGCCTCGGCGACTTCCTCGGTCGTCTCGGCGAAGAGCACCGCGTCGGGGGCCTGCACCTTCAGCCAGGTCAGCGTGTTGGCATGTTGCTCGCGCAAGGCTTGGCTCCGCGAGAAGCGGTCGCCAAAACGCGCGGCAAGCTTTGCGAACAGCGCGTCCTTGTCTTCGTCTGCGGGATTTGTCTCTGCCGTGAGTGTCGTCATAGCGCCCAGTTTATAGGCAGTCGCGGCAGAAAATCAGGGGGCTTGTGAGCCTCACGCCCGCCCGCGCGCATCGTCCGTCAAGCCCGCCGGAGTCTGACGGTATGTATGATGCGAAGGCTAGTTGCCGCAGGCGACAGCGCCGGCGGTGCACACATAGGGCACGACCACGCCCTTCCAGCACTGGGCGTAGGTCTTCGACGTCACGACATCGGGCTTAAGCAGCATGTCCGGGGTGACCACCGGACGCACGGCCTTCCAGAACGGATCGGGTTTGACCTTCCTGGGCCTCAGCGTCACGTAGCTCCAGCCACGCCGGCGCTTGACCTGATTGGCCGTGTCGATCGCATTCTGATACGCAGCCCGCGCCGCCGAGGCCTTCGACTCGGCGCTGTTGGTCGCCTTGACCAACTCGCAGCCTGCCTCAGCCGGCTGAAGTCCCCCGAGCCACAAGATTGAAAAACCTAGCAACACGAAGCCTTTCTTCAATGCTCGAAGCATTTCGACCTCCAGAAATATAATTGATCCTCGGCAATGCCTCATTTGCCACTCTGTGCGGGGGCCCGCAAGTCTTCCGGAAAACAATTCCGTGAGTGTTGTAAATCCTCCCCACCCCCCTGCCTTCCGCCAGACGCACCGGTGCTATAATTCTGGTTCATGTCCAAGATTCGCGCATCCGCCGCCGAGGCGACCCCCCTCCCCGAGGACACCGAGGGCGAGAGCCAGGCGGACGAGCCTACAGCCTTGCCCCTGTCCCAGCGCGCCATGCGGCGGCGCCCCGCCGACTATCTGGAGGCGCTGAATCCGGAACAGCGCGACGCCGTCGAGAGCCTCGACGGCCCCCTCCTGGTGCTGGCCGGCGCGGGGACCGGCAAAACGCGCGTCCTGACGACGCGAATCGGCCACATCTTGAGCCAGGGCCGCGCCCGGCCCGGCCAGATCCTCGCGGTGACCTTCACCAACCGGGCGGCGCGCGAGATGAAGACACGGGTCGCCGAATTGATAGGCGGCGTGGTCGAAGGCATGCCGTGGCTGGGGACGTTCCACGCCATTGGGGTGAAGATTTTGCGTCGACACGCGGAGCTGGTCGATCTCAAGTCGTCCTTCACGGTGCTCGATACCGACGATCAAATCCGGCTGCTCAAGCAATTGCTCGCGGCGGAGAATATCGACGAGAAACGTTGGCCGGCGCGACTGCTCGCCGCCATGATCGACGGCTGGAAGAACCGCGGGCTCACACCTGCCCGCGTGCCGGACGGCGAAGCTTTCGGTTTCGCCAACGGTAAGGGGCGCGATCTCTACGCGCTCTATCAGCGCCGGCTCAAAGAGCTGAACGCCGCCGACTTTGGCGATCTCTTGCTGGAGAACTTGCGGCTGTTCCAGGAGCACCCGGACGTGCTTGAGAAATTCCAGAATCGCTTCACCTACATGCTGGTGGACGAGTATCAGGACTCCAACGTCGCGCAATATCTGTGGCTGCGCCTCCTGGCGCAGGGCACCAGTAATATTTGCTGCGTCGGTGACGACGACCAGTCCATCTATGGCTGGCGCGGCGCGGAGGTGGACAACATCCTGCGCTTCGAGACCGACTTCCCCGGCGCCAAGGTGATCCGGCTCGAACGCAATTACCGCTCGACGGGTCATATCCTCGCGGCTGCCTCCGGCCTCATCGCCCACAACCAAGGGCGGCTCGGCAAGACGCTGCACACCGAAGGCGACGAAGGCGAGAAGGTCGTGGTCGAGGGCTGCTGGGACGACGAGGAAGAGGCCCGCGTCATCGGCGAGGACATCGAGCAGCTGCAGCGCGACGGTCATGCGCTCAACGAGTTCGCCGTTCTCGTGCGCGCGTCCTTCCAGATGCGCGCCTTCGAGGACCGCTTTATCACGCTCGGCCTCGACTACCGCGTGATCGGCGGCCCGCGCTTCTACGAGCGCCAGGAAATCCGCGACGCGACGGCCTATTTTGAAGTGACGCTGAACCCGTCGAACGATCTGAAGTTCGAGCGCATCATCAATACGCCACGCCGGGGCTTGGGCGACGCCACGTTGAAGGCGCTGCACCAACTCGCCCGAGCAAACGGCGTTCCCCTGACGCAAGCAGCCAGGCTGATCGTCGAGACCGAGGAACTGAGGCCGAAGCCGCGCAAGGCGCTTGCCGATCTCCTTGCGTCCTTCGACCGCTGGCGCTCGCTCGTCGACACGATGCGCCACACGGAGCTCGCCGAGCTGATCCTCGATGAATCCGGCTACACCGCCATGTGGCAGGCGGACCGCTCCCAACAGGCGCAAGGGCGCTTGGAGAACCTGAAGGAGCTGATCCGCTTCATGGAGGAGTTCGACACGCTCGCGGGCTTCATGGAGCATGTCTCGCTCGTCATGGACGCGGCGACCGAAGAAGGCACCGACCGGGTCAACCTGATGACGCTTCATTCGGCCAAGGGGCTGGAATTCGACACCGTGTTCCTGCCCGGCTGGGACGAAGGGCTCCTGCCCCATCAGCGCAGCCTCGATGAGTCCGGACGGTCGGGCCTCGAAGAAGAGCGGCGGCTGGCCCATGTGGGGCTGACGCGCGCGCGCAAGCGCGCCAAGATCACCTTCGCGCAGAACCGGCGCAATCACGGCATGTGGCAAACGGCGGTGCCGTCGCGCTTCATTGATGAGTTGCCCGTCGACCATGTGGAGGTCGCCGAGGACAAGGGCCTGGGCGGTTACGGGCCGAGCCGGTTCGAAAACGCCGAGACCCTGTTCGCGAGCGGCGCCTACGAGACGCCGGGCTGGCAGCGCGCCCAACGCAATCGCCAAGGCGGGAGTTCGGGGCCCCGGCGCGAGCCGCTCACCATCGAAGGCTCACTGGTCGCCGCCAGTACGGCGGAAGGCTCAGGTGTCGATGTCGGCGAACGCATCTTCCACCAGAAGTTCGGCTATGGCCGCGTCGCCTCGATCGACGGCAACAAGCTCACCGTCGATTTCGAGAAGGCTGGACGCAAGAAGGTGGTCGACACCTTCGTTGAGCGGGTGTGACGCGAACCCCATGTGGCTGTTCGGCTATGGCTCGTTGATGTGGGACGGTTGGGAGACGGCGTATACTTGCGCGCGGCGCATGCCCGCCGACCTCCCCGGGCACGCCCGCGTCTTCAATAAGAAGTCTCTGGAGCGTTGGGGAACACATGCGCGGCCAGGATTGACACTTAATCTGGCGCGGACCGGCGCCTGCCGGGGCATGGCCTTCGCCTTTGACGATGGCGCGCGCAGTGACATCGAGGCTTATCTCAACCATCGGGAGACCTGCGAGGCGACGGAAGTTGCCGTGAGGCTGCCGGACGGCACCGAGGTTGGGGCACTCACCTATATCTATGGCGGCCCCCGGCTGATCGACGAGGATCTCTCATTGCACGCGCGCGCGTCGATGATCGTGGAGGCCTCAGGCATTGCCGGATCGAGCTACGCGTACATCAAGGGCGTGCGCGAACATCTCACCGAACTCGGCGTCACCGATGCGGCGGTGGATGAGCTGTGGCACGCCGTGGCCACATTAAAGGATGGAGCGCGAGACCGAGAATGACGAAAGCCTCCCTCACCTATCGCGCCACTGTGGAAGCGGCGCCACTGGCCGCAGTCCGGATCGCGGAAGTCCTCGATGAAGTCGACGATCCGTCCGCCCTCTCGGTCAGCTTCTTCGAACTCGGCACGGGCACTTACGAAGTCTCGGCGCTTTATGGGAACCGCCCGGACAAGACCGCGCTCGAGGCATTGATCGAGGCGGCCGCTGATAGCGAGCCCGTCATGCCGCTTCGCGTCGAAGAGCTTCCGCCGACGGACTGGGTGACACTCAGCCAAGGACAGCGCGGTCCGGTGCGCGCCGGGCGTTTTCTGGTCCATGGCAGCCATGATCGGGACGCGGTTGTACGCAACCTCTTCACGATCGAGATCGATGCCGACCAAGCCTTCGGCACGGCGCATCATGCCAGCACGCGGGGCTGTCTTCTGATGCTCGACGCGCTCGCCAAGCGCGGGCACCCCGACCTCGTGCTCGACCTTGGCACAGGGACCGGCATTTTGGCGATCGCCGCCGCACTCGCCTTCGACCGGCCCGTCGTGGCGACCGACAACGATCCCGTGGCCGTCAGGATCGCCAACGACAATGCGGAGAAGGCCGGGGTCGCGCAGCAGGTGCATGCGCTTCAGGCCGACGGCCTCGCCCACCCCAAGCTGCAGCGCCTCTCCCCGGACCTCATCATCGCCAATATCCTGGCCGGGCCGCTTTACGATTTGGCGCCGGGGCTGGCCCAGACCCTTCAGCCGGGCGGATTCATCATCCTGTCCGGGCTGACAGCAGAGCAGGCACCCGGCATCCAGGCACGCTATGGCGCCCATGGCTTCGTCCTGGAAAAGCGAATCATTCTCGATGGATGGGCGACCCTGCTGCTCGGGCGTCGGAGCGCAAGGATTTTGTCTGATTGATCGGGACCGACGCTTCGGCTTACAAATCCGGCCATGTATCAGAGTTTCGATGAGGCCAGCGCTCCGGCGGCAAGCAGCGACCGGGTCCAGGCATTGTTGCGAGAGCTGAAGTCCCGGCGACTGAAGGGCTTCCTCGTTCCCCATAGCGATCAGCACCAGAACGAATTTCTGCCTCCTGCCGACGAGCGCCTGGCTTGGCTGACCGGGTTCGCCGGGTCCGCCGGCATCGCCATTGTCACCGACAAGGGCTCGGCGCTGTTCGTGGACGGCCGCTACATTCTTCAAGCGCCGGAGCAGGTCGACACCAGCCTCTTCGAGGTGTTGCAGGTCCCGCAAGCCAAACCGTCGAGTTGGATCAAGGAGACGCTGGTGCGCGGCAACGCGGTGGGCTACGACCCGGCGCTGCACACGATCAAGGAGATCGACCGGCTTACCAAGACGCTTGGTGCCGCCGGCATCCGGCTCAACCCGGTCGCGGATAATCCGATCGACAAGCTTTGGGGCTCGGACCGGCCGAAACCGCCGAGCGCACCGATCTATCTTCAGCCGCTCGAATTCGCCGGCCGCAGTCCGGCCGAAAAGATTGCGCAAGTGCAGAAGACGCTCGCCGAAGACGAGCAGGACGCGGTGCTGCTGACGGCGCCAGACTCCATCTGCTGGCTGTTCAATTTCCGTGGCGGCGACATCAAACACACGCCCGTGGCGCTTACGTTCGCCATTGTGCCCGCGTCCGGCCGCCCCACCCTGTTCATCGATCCGGGCAAGGTCGGCGACAACGTCCATGGTGCGCTCTCGGGCTTCATCGACATTGCCGAGTCGGAGGCCCTGGAGGAAAAGCTGAAGGCGCTGGCCGAGGGAGGCGCGAAGGTCCGGCTCGATCCGGATCAGGTGTCCATGCGTTTCGCCCGCATCCTGGAAGAGAACGGCACGAAGTTCGTTGCCGGCGACGATCCGTGCACGCTGCCAAAGGCCATCAAGACGAGGGCCGAGATCGAGGGTGCACGCGCGGCACATTTGCGCGACGGCGTGGCCATGGCGCGCTTTCTCGCTTGGCTCGACGAGGTGTCTGAGTCCGGGCGCGAGGACGAAGTCTCGGCGGCCATGAAGGTCGAGGACTTTCGCCGTCAATCAGGCCAGCTCAAGGACATCAGCTTCGACACCATCGCGGCCTCAGGGCCGCATGGCGCCTTGGTGCATTATCGCCCGTTGAACGCCACCAAGCGCGTGCTCGACAAGAACTCGCTGTTTTTGATCGACTCCGGCGGCCAGTATGTGGACGGCACCACGGACATCACGCGCACGGTCGCGGTGGGCAAACCCACGGCCGAGATGAAGCGCCACTACGGGCTGGTGCTGAAGGCATACATCGCCGTTGCGTCGGCGCGCTTCCCCAAGGGCACCCGCGGCCAGGATATCGATCCGTATGCGCGGCGCCCCTTATGGGAGGCCGGCCTCGACTTCGACCACGGCACGGGGCATGGCGTCGGCAGCTATCTGTCGGTGCATGAAGGCCCGCAGCGCCTGTCCCGGCTTGGCACCGAGGAGCTGAAGCCCGGCATGATCCTGTCCAACGAGCCCGGCTATTACCGAAAAGGCAAATACGGCATCCGGCTGGAGAACCTGATACTGGTCACGCCGCTGGAGAAGATCGAAGGCGGGGAGCGCGAAATGATGGGCTTCGAGACGCTGACCCTCGTGCCGTTCGACCGGCGACTCATCGACCCGAAACAGTTCGAGCCCTCGGAGCTCGCCTGGCTGAACGACTATCACGCTCGGGTGCGCCGAGAGATCGAGCCGCTGGTCCTCAGCGACGACCGACCCTGGCTGCGCCATGCCACGGCGAAGATCGGCTAGCTAGCCGATCAGCTTGAGCCATTCGTCTTCCGTCAGCACCGCGACGCCTAACGCTTTGGCATTTTTGAGCTTCGAGCCGGCGCCGGGGCCCGCCACCACATAGTCGGTCTTCTTGGAAACCGAGCCCGCCACCTTGGCGCCGAGACGTTCGGCACGGGCCTTGGCCTCGGCCCGCGTCATCTGCTCCAGCGTGCCGGTGAACACCACGGTCTTGCCCGAAACCGGCGAGGCGTGGTCGACCGCCTCTAGGGCTTCCGGGCTCACCTCTTTCAGCAAGGCCTCCACCACATCCACGTTGTGCGGCTCGCCGAAGAAGTCGGCGATGGCCGCGGCCACGGTCGGGCCGACGCCTTCGATGTTCTCAAGCTCGGCGAAGGCTTCACTGTCACGAGCCTTGGCGGCGGCGCGCATGGCCTTGAAGAAATCCTCCGCAGTGCCGTAGGTGCGCGCCAGAAGACGCCCGGTGATCTCGCCAACATGGCGAATGCCAAGCGCGTAGATGAAGCGATCGAGACGCACATCGCGCCGGGCCTCGATGGCGTCGAACAGTTTCTGTGCCGAAGTCTCACCCCAGCCCTCGCGCTCGCTGAGTTTCTCCTTCGCGTCCCTATCGCGTGCCTGAAGCGTGAAGATGTCCGGCGGCGATTGGATCAACCCTTCGTCGTAGAACGCCTCGATGTTCTTCTCGCCGAGCCCTTCGATGTCGAAGGCGTTGCGCGAGACGAAATGCTTCAGCCGCTCCACACGCTGGGCCGGACAAATGAGCCCGCCCGTGCAGCGGCGCACCACGTCCTGCTTGCCGGTGCGCTCGTCGACCTCGCGCACCGCATGACTGCCGCAGGCCGGGCACACATCGGGAAACTTGAATCGTTTCGCGCCCCTAGGGCGTTTTTCTCGCACAGGCCCAAGAATCTGCGGGATGACGTCGCCGGCGCGCTGCAACACCACCGTGTCGCCAATGCGCACGTCCTTGCGCTCGATCTCATCCTCGTTGTGGAGCGTCGCGTTCTGCACCACGACGCCCCCCACTGTGACCGGCTCCAGCTTGGCGACGGGGGTCAGCGAGCCGGTCCGCCCTACCTGGATCTCGATGTCGCGCAAGATCGTCGTCGCCTTCTCGGCCGGGAATTTGTGCGCGATGGCAAAGCGCGGCGAGCGGGAGACGAATCCGAGCCGCTCCTGAAGATCGAGCCGGTCGAGCTTGTAGACAATGCCGTCGATGTCATAGTCGAGCCCCGCCCTTCCCTCCTCGATCTCGCGATAGGTGTCCAGCATCTCGTCCACGGAGCTGGTGAGCTTCGCCAGCGGGTTCAGCGGAAAGCCCCAATCCGCCATGGCCTGATAGACGCCCCATTGGGTGTCCGCGGGGAGCGCGGCGACCTCCCCCCAGCTATAGGCGAAGAAGCGCAAGGGCCGCAAAGCCGTGACGGCGGGGTCGAGCTGTCGGAGCGAGCCTGCCGCCGCGTTGCGCGGATTGGCGAACGGCCGGTTGCCGGCCTTCTCTTGCGCGGCGTTGAGCGCCTGAAAGTCGCTATGGCTCATATAGATCTCGCCGCGCACCTCGAAGGGATCGGGAAACCCGCGTGCGTCCACCTCTTTCGGAATGTCCTCGATGGTGCGGACATTGGCGGTGACGTTCTCGCCCTCATAGCCGTCGCCGCGCGTCGCCCCTTGCACCAGGCGGCCGCCCTCGTAGCGGAGCGTGATGGAGAGACCGTCGATCTTCGGCTCGGTGGTGAAGGCAAGCTCCGCCTCCGCGTCCAGCCCAAGGAAGCGCCGCACGCGTTCGAGAAAATCGCGCACGCCGTCGTCGTCGAATACATTGCCGAGCGAGAGCATGGGCACACGATGGGTGACCTTGCCGAAGGCCTCGACCGGCGCGGCGCCAATCTTCAGTGATGGACTGTCATCACGGACAAGGTGCGGAAAGCGCGCCTCGATCGCCTCGTTGCGCTGGCGGAGCGCATCGTACGCGGCGTCGGAAACCTCCGGCGCGTCCTTGCGGTAATACAGCGCGTCGTGATGAGCAATTTCTTTGGCGAGCCGCGCCAGCTCCTGCGTGGCTTCGGCCTCGTCGAGCTTCGCCACGGGCTTTGTCTCTTTCTTGCTCATGCTTTCAGAGTCTTATGCCGACTTGCGCATAAGCCGGTCGGCGGCCGCGCGGGCTTCGTCGGTGATGGTTTGGCCGGCCAGCATACGGGCGATCTCCTCGCGGCGATGCTCGCCCTCAAGCACCGCGACCCGCGTGGCCATGGCCTCGCCCTTGGGCCCTGCGACCGTTTCCTTGGCAATCATCAAGTGCCCAGCCGCGAGCGCGGCGACTTGCGGGGCGTGGGTCACGGCCAGCACCTGGACACTGTCCGCAAGTCCCGACAGGCGTTCGCCGACAGCCGCGGCCGTAGCGCCGCCGACACCGGAATCCGCTTCGTCGAAAATGAGTGTCGGCGCCGACCCGCGCGCGGCGAGCACCACTTTTAGGGCCAGAATGAAACGCGCCAGCTCGCCGCCCGAAGCGACCTTCATCATCGGACCGGGATCGGTGCCTGGATTGGTGGCGACCCAGAAGGCGACGCGGTCGACGCCGCTGGGGCCGCCTTCGGCGAGGTCCACAGCATCAATGTGGGTGACGAAGCGCGCCTTCTCCAGTTTGAGTGGCGCAAGTTCCGCAGCGACCTCTTGGTCCAGCCGCTTGGCCGCCTTCGCGCGCGCCTTGCTTAAAGCGAGTGCCGCTTGTTCGTAGGCTTTCCGCGCTTGCGCGGCGGCTTCGGCAAGCTCAGTCGCGCGGCCCTCGCTGGTGTCCAAGGCTTCGAGTTCTGCTTGAAGGCGTTCGGTGAGCGCCGGCAGATCGTCCACCCGAACGCGATGCTTGCGGGCCACGGCGCGCAAGGCAAACAGCCGCTCCTCGGCGCGTTCCAGATCGGCCGGCTCGAAGGCCGTCAGCGCCAGCGCCTCTTCGATCTTGTCACGGGCGGCATTGGTCTCGTTCAGAACACGTTCGAGCGTCTCCGCCACGCCGGTCAGCACGGGACCGCCGGAGTCCGCCTGGCGCTCGAGCCGGCGCAACGCCGAGGCAAGGCGGGCACCCGCCGTCCCCTCCCCTTGGAGCGCGTCCATTGCCTCGTTCAAGTCGCCGGCGATCTTCTCAGCGTTCATCATGAGCTGACGCCGCGAGGCCAGCGCCTCTTCCTCGTCCGCCTCAGGCGCCAAGGTCTGCAGCTCCTCAAGCGCATGCGCCACGTATTCGGCATTGGCACGGGTGGCGGCGATCTCGCTTTCGTGGCGGGCGCGGGCGGCGTCCGCCTCGCCCCACGCCTCGTAGAGTTCGGCAAGCTTGGCGGCGTCCGCCCCCAGTCCCCCGAACGCATCGATGAGATCGCGATGCCCGCTCGGATCGATCAGCGCCCGCTCGTCATGTTGGCCGTGGATCTCGACCAGCGCGCGCCCCACTTGGCGCAAGAGCTGAACGCTGACGCCCGTGTCATTGATGAAGGCCCGGCTTCGGCCGTCATTGCCTTGCACGCGGCGCAGGATGAGCACGTCATCTTCGATTGCGATGCCGTTTTCGGCGAGCAGTGCCAGAACTGGATGGTCCGCCGCCAGTTCGAAGGTCGCCGTCACTTGGCCCTGCTCCACGCCACGGCGGACGAGCGAAGCATCGCCCCGCGCACCGATGGCCAGAGAGAACGCATCGAGCAGGATGGATTTGCCTGCGCCGGTCTCGCCGGTCAGCGCGCTGAGCCCTGCGCCAAACTCCAGGTCGAGCTTGTCGATCAGAACGATGTCGCGGATCGACAGGGCGGCTAGCATGACACGCCCGTTAGGCTTCGCCGCCGCCGTTCCAGACTCGGGTGATCCAGGAGCCTTCGTACTGTTGGGGTTCCAGTCCGCGCTTTCCTAGGAGACGGTAGGCGTGCTTGTACCACTTACTGTCCGGAAAGTTATGGCCGAGCACGGCGGCAGCCGTCTGGGCCTCGTTGACGATACCTAAGGCCATATAAGCCTCCGTCAAACGCATCAAGGCCTCTTCGACCTGTTCTGTGGTTTGATACGACGTCACCACGGTGCGGAAGCGGTTGATTGCCGCGAGAAAGTTGTTCCGGCGCAGGTAGTAACGGCCGACCGTCATCTCGTTGGCGGCCAGCAGATCGCGCAGGATTCGCGCCCGGTTGCTCGCCTCACCCGAATAGCGTGAGTTGGGGTAGCGCTGCAGCAGCTTGTCGTACGCCGCCAAACCCCGGCGCGCGAAGGTCTGATCCCGCTTCGGGTCCAGCACCCGGTCATAGTAGGACATGCCGATGATGTTCTGCGCCATGGCCGATTCTTGCGTGCCCGGATGGAGGGTCAGATAGCGGTCGGCCGCCCCGATGGCCTCATCATATTTGCCCGCTTTGTAATAGGCGTAGGCCGACATGACGATGGCCTGCCGCGCCTCCGGGGAATAGGGGTGATTGATATCGACCTGCTCGTATTTGCGCGCGGCCTCCTGGTAGTCGCCCTCGTTGATCAGGGTTTCCGCATCGCCGTAGATGGCGTTCGGCGGGCCGGCGCTCACTATTTCGGCGCTGTCATCTCCGCTGCCGAAAATCGAGCTACCGCAGCCGGCCAGAAGCCCGGCAGCCAAACAGGTGCCAAGCCCACACCAGCGCGCAACTCGCGGCGCGAACGCCCGACGCGGCTCTTCCGGACTGACCATGCTACCCCTCAAAACCGTCCCCCTCGCGCATCGGTCTTTGCGCGCAAAATCCGCCCACGGCAAGCGCTAACGCGGGCGAGCCCCACCAAATCCCCGGATTATGGTGTTTTTTTGCTCTGACCGGGCATCAGCCCGACGCACAGCAATAGTGTCGGCGGCGAACCGCCCCAAGGCCTGTCTTCTTCGAAAGTGGACGCTCCGCTAGCTGCGGTCGGCAGCGAAGTTCGCTACCGCCAGGCGGTGGCTGAGCTCGGCATGGCGCACTTCGCGGTAGCGCGGCGCCTCGACCATGGTCCAGGCATCGGCATCGGCGAACAGCGCCTTGAGGACCAGCGCATTCAAGCGGTGTCCCCCATGCCGGGAGCGATAGGCGCCGAGAATGGGAGCGCCAGCCAAGGCAAGATCGCCAACCGCATCGAGCGCCTTGTGGCGGACGCATTCGTCGGCGAAGCGGAGGCCTTCACGGTTGATAATCCGGTCATCGCCGATGGCCACGGTGTTCTCAAGGGAGGCACCCAAGGCCAGACCCGCCGCCCACAGCCGCTCGACATCCTTCATGAAACCGAAGGTCCGGGCGCGGGAAATCTCGCGGCGGAAGGAGCCGGGATTGACGTCCATCTCAAGCTTTTGCTTGCCGATCAGCTTCGTCTCGTAATCGATCTCGACGTCGAGATGGAAGCCGTTATGCGGGACCAGCTCGCCAACGGCGCCGCCGTCCTCCACGCAGATCGGCTTCAGAACCTTCAAGAAGCGGCGCGGCGCATCGAGCTCGGTCAGCCCAACCTCGTCGATCGCCTCAACGAAGGGGGCGGCGCTACCGTCCATGATCGGCACTTCGACGCTATCGATCTCAATCAGGGCATTGTCGACGCCCAGGCCCCGCAGGGCGGCCAGAACATGCTCGACGGTCGCAACGGACGCGCCGTTGCCATCGCCGAGCACGGTGCACAGGGTCACGCCTGTGACCCATTGCTGGTCAGCCGCAATCTCGATCCCGTCGGAATCACCGTTGGAAATCAGGAAGCGAAGGCCGGTATCGCCATCGGCCGGGCAAATTGAGATGGAAACTGGCGCTCCGCTGTGGACGCCTGTGCCTGTCAGTGAAATTTCGCAGGCCAGCGTCGTCTGGCGTGCCCCGATGAAACCCTTCATGGCCCCCAATGGCCCCCGCGCCGTCTATGGTCCCTACTTAGCTCGGAGAACCCGAGCCCCCATCGAGCAGCGCTTCCTGGCACTTATTTCGGACCCTCTATTGCGGGGTCAAGCGTGCCTTTTTAGCTCTGCCGATCAATCTATTAGGAACCATAACCTTCGGGGTTTGGGGCTACAAATCACGGTTTCTTACACTGTATTACGGTCTAAGACTCCGCTTAGGCGCTTGATTCAAAAGACCATTTCAGTCCCGACGAGGCATTGGCCAGGCACTTTGGTTAACGCCTGGCCTCACCTCAGTTCGCGCGCCTGCGCAAAAACGCTGGGATTTCCAAGTCGTCATCGTCAAACGATTCTGCCGTTGCGGCGGCGGCCACCGCAGCGCCACCCCGTGCGACCCTCGGCGGACGCATCACGTTCGCCGGCTTGGGCAAAGACGGCGCTGCCGCCTCTCGCGGGGCATCGATGCGCACGCCGCTGGGCGCGGGGCTCTCGTCCACCACAAGGGCTTCGTCGCTTACGCGCTGGCCAAATTCTGGTTCGAGCTTCGACGGCATCTCGGCATCCTCCTCTTTGCGATTTCGTCCAACGCTGGCCAAGCGCTCTAGGAAACCGACTTTGCGCTTTTGGGCCGTGATCCCATGGGCTTGAGCGTCTACTTCCTTCTGGGCCCTGATCGCCTTCTGGGCCACGACCGGAAGTTCCTCTACACTGGGCATGCGCCGGACCGGCCGCTTAATGGCGGCGGGCGGGGCCGGCTGGAAGTTCTTCTGGGGCTCGGGCGCGGGCTTGGCTTGCGCTTGCTTGAGCGGCAAGGCGATGCCCGTTGCCTGGGCCGGACGCTTCTCGATGGTCACATTGCCCGGCGCGCGCCAGACCTGAGGTTCCTCAGGCGTCTCGGCCGGAACCATGAGGCTTTCGTCGAGATCAACGGGCGGCTCGTCGGCGCCTGCGCTGGGCATCGTGGCGAGGCCCGCCAGGCGCTCAGCCAGACGGCCGTGATCGGGCTGCTCCCCTGCTGCGATTTCCGTGGCAGGCTCAATATTCGCCAGTGCAGAGCCAATGCCGGTTGCCACGACGGAGACGCGGATCATGCCGTCGAGCTCGTCGTCATAGGTCGCACCGACAATGATGTTGGCTTCTTCGTCCGCCTCGGTGCGGATGCGGCTTGCGGCCTCGTCGACCTCGTAGAGGGTGAGATCGCTACCGCCGGTGATGGAAACAAGCAGTCCGCTCGCACCCTTCATGCACACATCGTCAAGCAGCGGGTTGGAGATGGCCGCTTCGGCCGCATCGACCGCGCGGCGGTCGCCGTTGGCCTCGCCCGTACCCATCATCGCCTTGCCCATACCAGCCATGATGGTGCGGACATCGGCGAAGTCGAGGTTGATCAGGCCTTCCTTGACCATCAAGTCGGTGATGCAGCCCACGCCGGAGCGCAGGACATCGTCGGCCATGCCGAAGGCATCGGTGAAGGTCGTCTTCTCGTTGGCGATACGGAACAGGTTTTGGTTCGGGATGATCAGAAGCGTATCGACGTATTTCTCCAGTTCCTCGATACCGGCCTCGGCGGCGCGGAAACGCCGCGAGCCCTCGAACTGGAACGGCTTGGTCACAACACCGACGGTGAGGATGCCTTCCTCGCGGCTGGCCCGTGCGATCACAGGCGCCGCGCCCGTGCCGGTGCCACCGCCCATGCCGGCGGTGATGAATGTCATGTGGCACCCGACAAGATGCGCCTTGATGTCGGCCATGGCCTCCTCGGCCGCGGCGGCGCCAATCTCGGGCTTCGAGCCGGCACCGAGACCTTCGGTGACGTTGGCGCCCATCTGAATGCGGCGCTCGGCGGATGAGCTCATCAGAGCCTGAGCGTCGGTATTGGCGACGACGAACTCGACCCCATTCAGGCCGCGTTCGATCATGTTGTTGACGGCGTTGCCGCCAGCGCCACCCACACCAAACACGGTAATGCGCGGCTTGAGTTCAGTCAGATCTGGAACTCTAAGATTGATAGTCATGGCGGCTTCCAATCCTTGCGAATTGTCCCTTGCTATAGGCTCAAGCTGGCTTTTCCCGCTTCGAGCTCGTGTCCTTTAAAAGTTCTCCATGATCCACTCGCCAACTTTGGCGAAGTAGCCTGTCCCCGTACGCAAGAACCGTTGCTCGGTGCGGACACCGAGTCTTTCATCGCCGCGCGACCAATGCAGGAACAGACCGATCGCGGCGGAGAAATCCGGCGCAGCGGCTGCTGGCGGCAAACCTGTCATCGCCCTCGGGTGGCCAAGCCGCGCGGGGCGTCCAAACATGTTCGAGGCAAGCTCCGGTAGGCCGGTGAGCTGGCTGCCACCGCCGGTCAGCACCAGGTGCTGGGCGACGTCGGCGGCAAGTCCGCTCTCGGCGAGCCGGCGGCGCATCATGTCGAGGGTCTCCTCGACGCGCGGCCGGATGATGCAGGCGAGCTGTGCCTTGGTGATCTGGTTGAAGTTTCCTTGCGCCGTGCCGGTGACGCAAGGATAGGTGATGATCTCGCGCTCGTCGGAGAGCGTGGCGAAAGCGCTACCATGCAGCGTCTTCAGCCGTTCGGCATGCTCCATCGGCGCGCCCAGCGTGCGGGCGATATCCGTGGTGATGCCGTTGCCGCCAAGCGCGATGGCGTCGGCGTGAATGAAATGTCCGTCGGCGATGACCGACAACGTCGTCGTGCCCGCGCCGAAGTCGATGCAGGCCACACCAAGCTTGGCTTCGTCCGGGGTAACGACGGACAGCGCACTGGAGTAAGGCGCTGCGACGAGACCGGCGACGCCCAGATGACACCGCTCGACGCAGAGGATCAGGTTACGCATGGCCACGTCGTCTGCGGACACGGTATGCAGGTCGACGGATAAGCGCTCGCCGCACATGCCGTGGGGCTCGCTGATGCCACCGTTCTCATCGAGACGATAGCCGGTCGGCAAGGCATGCAGGACGGTGCGCTTGTCGCGGGCGGCATATTGCCGGCCGCCGGCCAGAAGCCGATGCACGTCGTCCTCGCGCACGGCGCCGGACTGCAAGGCCACGCTGGCCGAGAAACTTTCGCTCTTCAGACGGCCGGCCGTCACAGAGACGTGGACGTCCTCGACAACCACACCGGCCATGCGCTCGGCGGCATCGACCGCGGCGCGAATGCACTGCTCCGCGCTATCGAGATGCGTCACCATGCCGGACTTCAGGCCTTCGGCGCGCGTATGATCGAAACCGAGAACCTCGAAATGCACGGCGTCACCGTCGCCTTCGAACCAGTCGGGCGCGGCCGAGGTCTTGCCGATCAGGCAGCAGACTTTGCTCGTGCCGATGTCGAGTACGGTCACGATGCGCTGTCGCTTGCTTCTGATCGTCGAGCTGTATGTCATCCCCCTGCCCTCAAGCCTCTTATGTTTTGCCTTTAGGCGTGGTGCCGGTTGCCGCGGTGGGCACATCACTCGGCGCAATGTCGTCGGGAGGCACGATGGCCGCTTCGCGCGTGCGCACGGTAATCCGGTCGAGCAGCCGCAAATCGATGACCGACCAATCTCTTTCGAGAACACCGTGCTCTTGCTGAAGTTCCGTGAGGGACTGAAGCGCGACCTCGATATTGTCGTCGGGCAGCATGATCTCCGTGCCCGTGCGCAATTTCAGCGTCCAACGGCGATCGCCGACCCGGAGGGCCGCGAGCATTTTCTGCTTCAGCTGGTCATAAGACTGGAGCGTGGCGTAGAGCGCGGCGGCATGTTCGCTGGCGCCTTCGCCCACGACGAGGGGTAAGTCCGGATAGGCCTGCGGCAAAGCGGGCGCGAGCACGACGCCCTGATCGTCGACCACAAAGGTCTTCCCCTTGTTCTGCCAGACCGCGTAGGGCTCGCGCTCCTCGATCATCACTTGCAGCGTGGAGGGCAGAAGGCGCATGACCCGCGCATGCCGGATCCACGGTACGGCCTCCAAACGCGCCTTGGCGGCGTCGGTGTCGAAGGCGAGCATTAGGGTCTGCGGACCGGCGCCAAGTGCGGCGGTAATGGCCGAGTCCGTGGCGTTTTGCTGACCTTCGACGCTGACGCGCTTGACGCCGAAGCCCACGGCCACCGCAACGTGTTCGACGCCGGCCACCGCATAGTTGAACAGCACGCCCGTCTGGCCGCCGATAATGGCGCCATAGACGACCGCACTGGCAAGAAATAGGGCACTCAGAAGCAGCCACTTCCCGCGGACGGGGTCGCGGCCGGTGCGGCCGAGGCGCAGGCTCCTGGGCTTCAGACCGATCAGGGCTCTCGTACCGCTCAGAGCCGGAAGGCGGCGTGAAGCGTCCCGCGGCGCGGCGATACCGCGCGCGAGCAGGGCCTCTTGCGACCGTCTTCCTCTGGCGTGACCCCTATCCGGGCCTAACGATTGCACGACGCGTCCTCCACGATCCAGCGCACCAACTCTCCAAAAGAGCGGCCGCCATAGGCCGCGAGCTCGGGCACCAGAGACGTGGAAGTCATGCCAGGTTGGGTGTTGATCTCTAGGCAGATCAGCTCCCCCGTGCCGGCCGGCCGGTCGTCGAATCGAAAGTCGGACCGGCTAACCCCACGACAGCCCAGTGCCCTATGAGCCGCTACCGACAGCTTCTGTACCAATTGGTAAACATTTGGTTTAAGCGGGGCCGGGAGCACATGAATTGAGCCTCCTGGGGCGTATTTCGACTCATAGTCGTAGAAGGCGAGCCCGTCCGCAGGGCGGATTTCGATGACGCCCAAGGCCTCCTCGCCCATCACGGCACAGGTGAGCTCGCGGCCGGGGATGAACCGCTCGACCATGAGTTCCTCGCCGAGGGCCCAATCGGCGGAATTGAGCTCTTGCGGGGGGTGCTCCTGGTCCTCGCGGACGATGTAGACGCCCACGGACGAGCCTTCGGCCGGGGGCTTGATCACGTAGGGCGGCGCAATGACGTGCCCTTTGGCGGCTTCGGCACGGGCAACCACGCGGCTTTCGGCCACCGGCACGCCGGCCTCGCGCAAGGCCGCCTTGGCGCGCTCCTTGTGCATGGCAAGTGCTGAGGCCAGCACGCCGGAATGCGTGTAGGGCAGCCCCAAATACTCCAGGACGCCCTGGATGCAGCCATCCTCGCCATAACGGCCATGGAGCGCGTTGAAGCAGACGTCAGGCGCGATCTCGGCAAGCCGCGCGGCCACGTCTTGGCCGACATCGACTTTGGTGACCTTGTAGCCCTCGCCCTCCAGGGCCTCGGCGCACGCTTCGCCAGAGCGTAAGGAGATCTCCCGTTCCGACGACAGCCCGCCCATGAGCACGGCGACGTGGGTTTGCCTCTTCGTCATGCCAAAGCCCCCATTGCTTAGTTGGCGTGCACAAACGCGCCCGACCCCGCGCCGGACGCGCAAATCACTTGGGACCAAATCACTTGAGACCCTGGTTACCTGTATTCGCGCCGAATGGCACGAGGGAGGCGGCAGAAAAACTGCGGCTTCAGGCGGGCTTGCCGAGGCGCTTGATTTCCCACTCAAGCTCGACGCCGCTCGTCTCCTTGACGCGCGCGCGCACCGTCTCGCCGAGCATTTCGATGTCGGCGGCCGTGGCCTCTCCCTCGTTGATGAGGAAGTTGCAGTGCATCTCGGAGACCTTCGCGTCCCCTATTGTCAGCCCCCGGCAGCCGGCGGCATCGATGAGCTGCCACGACTTGTTGCCAGGCGGGTTCTTGAAGGTGGATCCGCCCGTGCGGCTCTTAATGGGCTGCACCTCTTCGCGGTAGGCGGCGATGTCGTCCATCTCCGCAAGAATCTTCTCAGGGTCGCCGGGCTCACCTTGGAACAGCGCCTCGGTGAAGATGTAGTCGTCGGGCACACCGCAATGGCGGTAGCTGTAGTGGAAGTCCTCGACCGGCAGCACATGGATGTTGCCATCGCGGTCCACGGCGCGTGCCTCGATGAGCACCTCGCAGGTCTCGCTCCCATGCGCCCCGCCATTCATGCGCAAGGCGCCGCCAACGCCGCCCGGAATGCCGCGATAGAACGACAGCCCGGCAATGCCCGCATCGGCGGCCGCGCGCGCCACCCTGACGTCGGGCACCGCCGTGCCGACGCGCAAGCGATGGCCATCCTCGACCTTGATCTCGCCGAAGCCGCGGCCAAGGCGCATGACCACGCCCTCGATCCCGCCGTCGCGTACCAGCAGGTTCGAGCCCAGCCCAATCATGGTGATGGGTGTGTCCGCAGGGAGTGTCTTCAAGAAATAGGCAAGGTCCGCTTCGTCGGCGGGCGAATAAAGCACTTCGGCCGGGCCGCCCACGCGGAACCAAGTGTAGTCCTTCAGCGGCGCATCGCCTCTGAGCCGTCCACGCAGGTCCGGCATGGACGCCGTCAGCGTCTCGACCAAGCTCACGCCTTAGCCCCGTGCTGCTTCAGCTGGGCGGGAAGTGCGTTGATCCAATCGGTGATAGTGCCGGCGCCGAGCCCCACGACGAGGTCGCCGTCCTTAGCGACCGAGGCGACGGCGGCCGTCAGCGACTCTTCGTCGTCGACCATGAACACATTGGGGTGGCCGTGACGGCGGAGCCCCGCCGCCAGTTCGTCGCGGTCGATACCGGGGATCGGCGGCTCGCCCGCGGAGTAGACCGGCGTCAGGATCACGATGTCGGCGTCGTCGAGGCAGGCGGAGAACTCGTTGAACAACGACTGGAGCCGCGTATAGCGATGCGGCTGCATGACCGCGATGATGCGGCCATTGCCTGCCGCACTCGCCCCGCGCAGGACAGCGGCGATCTCCACCGGGTGATGGGCGTAGTCGTCATAGATGGCGATGCCTTGCCACGCGCCGACGCGGGTAAAGCGCCGCTTCACCCCGGAGAAGCCAGCAAGCGTCGTGCGGATCACCTCGTCGCTCACGCCCGCTTCCGTGGCCACCGCCAACGCGGCAATCGCATTGAGCGCGTTGTAGTGGCCCAGAGTCGGCAGCGTCAGATCGCTGAGTTCGCGGGCACCGCCTGCAACACCTGAGCCCAGGCGAACATCGAATGTCATGGTGGCGTGGTCGGGGCGCACATTGAACAGCCGAATGTCGGCCGAGCGCGACACGCCATAGGTCAATGTGCGCCGCCCATTTTCTGCGCCGCCCAGAGTAGCCATAAGACCGCGTACGACGGGATGGTCGATGCATGCGACAACGACACCGTAAAAGGGGATCGCCTCGATGAACTGCTCGAAGGCCTCATAGAGCACCTCTTCGGACTCCCAAAAGTCCATGTGCTCGGGATCGATGTTGGTAATGACGCCGATCTCTGTCGGGAGTTTTAGAAACGTGCCGTCGGACTCGTCGGCTTCGACCACCATCCATTCGCCTTGTCCGATGCGCGCGTTGGTGCCCCAGGCATTGATAATGCCGCCCGTGATGACGGTTGGATCGCAGCCGCCGCCCTGCAATAGGTCCGCGATGATGGATGTCGTCGTGGTCTTGCCGTGCGTGCCCGTCACCGCCACCGTCGTGCATGGGCGCATGAGCTCAGCGAGCATCTCCGCACGGCGAATGATCGGAATACCGCGCTCCTTGGCCGCTTCGAATTCCGGGTTCCCCGACTTCACGGCACTGGAGATCACCAGATACGAGGCGCCTTCAATATTGCCCGGATCATGACCGATGAGGCAGGCGATGCCGTGATCGCGCAAGCGCTGAAGGTTGGCGCCCTCTTTCAGGTCGCTGCCTTGTACGCGGTAGCCGCGCGTATGCATCACCTCGGCGATGGCGCTCATGCCGATACCGCCAATGCCCACGATGTGGAACAGGCCTGTCGTTTGTGGCGGGGGCAGATGCATCGATGCGCCTATTCTTCGGGCCCCGCCAGCTCCTCGACGAGGTTGGCGAGTTTCTTGACTGCATCGACATTGGCCATGGCCTTGGACCTCGCTGCCGTCTTGGCCAACATGTCCGGCGCGCCGAGAAGCCGGGCGAGTTCCTCCGACAGATTCTCCGGCGTGATGCCCGATTGGGGCATGCACCACCCGCCGCCGCTTTCCTCAAGACGCGTTGCGTTCTCCAACTGATCGTTGTCGAGGGCGTGGGGCAGCGGCACCAGCAGGGCCGGACGGCCAATGGCCATCAGCTCGGCCACGGTCGAGGCCCCGGCACGGGAGATCACCAGATGGGCGTTGGCGATGCGCTCGGGCAGATCGCGGAAGAACGGCGCCACGTGCGCGGCAATATTGGCTTCCTTGTAGGCGGCGCGGAGTTCGTTGAGGTCCTCCGGCCGGGCCTGCTGCACGACCGTCAGACGCCAGCGCGCTGCTGAGGGCATCATCTCCATCGCCGGCGGCAAGACCTCGGAAAAGAAGCGCGCGCCTTGGCTGCCGCCGAACACCAGGACCAGAAGCCGCCCTGCCGGTTCGGGCGGCGCGTAGGGAACGTCGCGATATGAGATCACCTCATCGCGCACCGGATTGCCTGAGACGATCGAGCGCTTCTGCGCGCTGCGGCGCAAATATTTTGTCGACGGGAACGACAGCGCGATGGCGTCGGCGAAGCGGGACAACATGCGGTTGGCGCGCCCCATGACGGCGTTCTGCTCGTGGATGACGGTGGGAATGGCCAGCGACCGCGCCGCCATGATGGGCGGGACCGTGGGATAGCCACCGAAGCCCACGACCACGTGCGGCTGCACCATTTCCAGGAGCCGCCGGGCGCGTAGGAAGCCTTTGCCCAAACGGCCGAGCGTCTTCGCGACGGCAAGCGGTGCGCGGCTCGTGAAGGTCGCCGATGGGACCCGGTAGATGGCGCGAGCTGGAAAATCCGTGCCGTACTGCTCGGCGCGCTCATCGGTCGCGAGCTCCACGGCGAAACCGCGGCGCGTCAGCTCCTGGGCCAAGGCCGTGGCGGGAAAGAGATGTCCTCCCGTGCCGCCAGCGGCAAGAAGAATGGTCTGAGTCAAGCCGTCTGCCCCCTCGCCCCTGCGGTCTGCGCCCCGTGCCGTTCGCGCGCCGAATGCTTCAGCCGTCCGGCCATGGGCCGTTTCCGGGTGAGCCCCAGCGCGAACCCCATGGTCAACGCCATGGCGAGGAGCGACGTACCGCCATAAGAGATGAACGGCAAGGTCATGCCCTTGGCCGGGAGAAGGCCGACATTCACGGCCATATTGATCAAGGTCTGCAAGCCAAACAACATCACGAGTCCCGCCACGGCGTGCCGGATGAACCCGTCAGGCTCTTGAGATGCCTTGGACAGACCACGCAGCACAATGAAGGCGAATAGAGTCAGCAAAATCAGGCAAGCAATCAAGCCATACTCTTCGGCGGCGACGGCAAAGATGAAGTCCGTATGGGAGTCCGGCAGGACGTCTTTTACGGTCCCCTCGCCGGGTCCCCGCCCCAGCCAGCCCCCGTGGAGGAAGGAATCCAGCGATCGGTCCGATTGGTAGGTGTCGCCGGAGGCCGGATCGATATGGCGGTCGATGCGCGAGGCCACATGCGGCAGGAGGAGATATGCCGCCACGACGCCCGCGGCGCCGAGCGCGATCAGGGCGGCAATCCAGAGCATATTGATGCCCGCCATATAGAGAAGCGCGCCCCACACCAGACTGACGAGGAGCGTCTGGCCAAAGTCCGGCTGGAGCATCAAGAGCACAGCGAAGACGGCGTAAAGCGCGATTGCAAACTCGAGACTGGGCACGTCCTTGCGCTTCTGGCTTTCGTTGAAGAGCCACGCGGTGAGCACGATGAAGGCCGGCTTCACGAACTCCGACGGCTGCAGCGAAAACGCGCCGACCTGGAGCCAGCGCTTGGCGCCCTTCACCTCGGGCCCGAAGAAGAGAATGCCGATCATCAGAGCGATGCCGATAAAGAAGATCACGAGACTGGTGCGCCTGATCTGCTTCGGCGTCAGCGTTGAGGCGGCAAACATGACGGCGACCGCGGGCAGGAGCATCATGGCGTGACGCCGCACGAAGTAGAACGACTCCAGGTCGAGCTTCTCGGCAATCGGCGGGCTGGCAGCCAAGGACAAGACAAGCCCGGCGCCCATGAGCAAGAGAAGGCCAAAGAACATCAGGCGGTCGACGGTGAACCACCAGTCGGAGAGGATGCTCTTATCGGCGCGCGTGATCCTCATGCCGCCTTCCCTCGCTGCGTCACGCTCGTCGCGCCGTCGAGTCCTAAGACAAGCTCACGGAATGCATCGCCCCGCTTGGCGAAGTTATCGAACTGATCGAAAGAGGCAGACGCGGGCGACAGCAGCACGACGGGCTCGGACGCGTCCGAGCCGCCCGCATCGCGCGCGGCGTCCGTCACGGCGCGGTCGAGGGTACCGCAGACGACATGAGGTACGGCATCGCCCAGCTGATGCGCGAAGTCCTCCGCCGCCTCGCCGATCAAATAGGCGCGCGTAATTTTGGGATAGAACGCTTCAAGCCCGGCAAGCCCGCCATCCTTGGCGCGGCCACCGACAATCCAATAGATGTCGTCGAAGCTGCCCAGCGCCTTGCCGGCGGCATCCGCGTTCGTTGCCTTTGAGTCATTGACGAACAGCACATTGCCCACGCGCGCCACCTGTTCCATGCGATGGGCAAGGCCGACGAAACTCTTCAAGCCTTGCTGAATGGCAGCGCCGTCCAGTCCCATGGCGCGAGCGAGCGCGTAGGCGGCGGCGGCGTTCTGCCAATTATGCGCGCCGCGCAAAGACCCGATGCCGGCGAGATCGGCGCGGCCGACCTCTTGCCCGCCTTCCATTTCGAGCAACACGCCGTCCTTCGCCCAAACGCCATCTTCGACGGCGTGTCCAACGGCAATGCGCTTCACGGCAAAGGACCCGCGCAAGTCGTCCGCGATAGCCCGGCAGGACTCGTCGTCGACGCCGATAACGGCGGTTCCGTCCGGCGGAACCTGCGCAAAGATGCGCGCCTTGACGGCGGCGTAGTTCTGAAGCGTGCCATGCCGGTCGAGATGATCCGGTGTGACGTTGAGAAGCGCCGCGGCGTCGGGCGCAAGCGAGGGCGTCAGGTCGATCTGGTACGAGGACAGCTCCAAGACATAGGTCATGTCGGGGGTGAAGGACTGAAGGTCCAGCACCGCCTTGCCGATATTACCGCCAAGGGCCACCTGCTTGCCGGCGGTATCCAACAGATGCGCGGCAAGCGCCGTGGTGGTGGATTTGCCGTTGGTGCCGGTGATGGCGATGACTTTGCTGCCGGCGCCGGATTTGGCGCGCTCGCGGAGGAACAGCTCCACATCGCCGATGACTTCGATCCCGGCGCCCTTTGCCTTCCTCACGCTCCAATGCGGCTCGGGATGGGTCAGAGGGATGCCCGGCGCAAGGACGAGGGCGTCGAACTTCGAAAAGTCGGCGGCCGGCAGGTCGCGCACGGCGAAACCTGCGGCTTCCGCCTCATCGCGCGCCTTCAGCTTGTCGTCCCAGACCACGACGTTGGCGCCGCCGACGTCCAGCGCGCGGGCGGTCGCAAGGCCGCTTAGCCCTGCTCCAACGACCGCAACCTCGCTGCCGGCGAAGATCGTTACGGGAATCATGATGGCCTGAACTTAGCGCAATTTCAGCGTCGCGAGACCGGCCAGAGCCAGCACCACAGAGATAATCCAGAAGCGGATAACGACCGTGGATTCGGGCCATCCCTTCTGTTCGAAATGGTGGTGCAGCGGCGCCATGCGGAACACGCGTTTGCCGAACATCTTGAAGGAGAAGACCTGCACGATCACCGAGGCGGCCTCTAGAACGAACAGACCGCCGACAATGGCCAGCACCAGCTCATGCTTGGTGGCGACGGCGATGGTGCCGAGCGCCCCGCCGAGCGCCAGCGAGCCGGTATCGCCCATGAAGATCAGCGCAGGTGGCGCGTTGAACCATAAGAATCCGAGTCCTGCGCCGACGAGCGCCCCGCAGACAATGGCAAGCTCACCCGTCCCGGCCACGAAGTGGATCTGAAGGTAGTCGGCGAAGAGCGCGTTGCCGACTACATAGGCAATGAAGCCGAACGTCGCTGCGGCGATCATCACCGGCACGATCGCGAGCCCGTCGAGACCATCGGTCAGGTTCACTGCGTTGCCCGCGCCGACGATGATGAACGTCCCGAAGATAATGAACAGCCATTTGCCCAGCGGGATCATGAAGTCCTTGAAGAACGGAATGGCGATCGAAGTGGAAAACGGTTCCTCGCCAAAAGACGCAATGACATAGGTGGCGACGAGCGCGGCGGCGGTTTCGATGACGATCTTGATCCGTCCGCGGAAGCCGTCCGCCGACTGCCTGGTGACTTTCAGGAAATCATCGAAGAGGCCGACGGCGCCGTAGACAAGCGTTAGCAGCAGCACGACCCACACATAAGGGTTGCCCAGATTGCCCCATAGCAGCACCGAGGCCGCGACGCCGGACAAGATCATCAACCCGCCCATGGTTGGCGTTCCCTGCTTCTGCAGGATGTGCCGCTCGGGTCCTTCTTTGCGGATCGGCTGGCCTTTGCCCTGACGGACACGCAAGGACCGGATTACCCGCGGCCCAAACAAGAAGACGAACAGAAGCGCGGTGAGGACCGCGCCTCCCGTCCGGAAGGTTATGTAGCGGAAGACATTAAAGACAGAGGAGTCCGGCGCCAGCTCGGCCAACCAATAGAGCATCGCCTTTCCCCCTTCTTCGGCGCCTTACGCCGAAACGCTTTCCGCCTCGAAATGGCGCGTCAACGCCTCGACGAGCGGGGCCATGCGGCTGCCTAAAGACCCCTTGACCATGATGACGTCCCCTGGCCCCACCGCTTCGAGCAATTTCGGAGAAAGCTCCTCCGAGGACTTAGCATAGCCGCCCTGGCGCCCCGCGGGGAGCGCCTGGAACAGTGAATCCATAAGCTCGCCGCAGGCAAAGACAACATCTACCCCCGCCTCGTCAACGGCTTCCGCGAGCCCGGCATGCAGCTTTGGTCCCTCCGCGCCCAGCTCCAGCATATCCCCCAGAACCGCGACCCGCCTCTTATAGGCATCGCGCGGCGCAAGTCCGAGCGTGGCCAGGGCCGCCCGCATGGAGGCCGGGTTGGCGTTATAGGACTCATCGACGATGGCCACCGGCCCCGATTTCGTCTGGATGACGCGGCGCTCCCCCCGGCCGGCTTGGGGCTGCATGACGCCAAACGCCTCGGCCGCCTTTGCAAGGTCGGCACCCGCCAGCTTTACCGCCGCGAGCACGGCAAGCGAGTTCTGGACGAGATGGCGTCCTGGCGCGCCGAGACGGTAGTCCACCATCTCGCCCATGATATCGGCGCGCACTTGCGAGCTTTCGGGGGTGAGATCCGCCGAGATCAACCTTGCGTTTGCGCCTTCGTCCTCGCCGAACGAAACAATCTCAGCCCCGTTCTTGCGCGCACGGGCCGCCAGCCGCTCATAATGCGAATTGTCACGATTGATGATCGCCGCGCCGCCCGGCTCGAGCCCGTGAAAGATCTCGGCCTTGGCATCGGCAATCTCTTCCACGGAGTCGAAGAAGCCCAAATGCACCGGCGCCACGGTGGTGACGATGGCGATGTGCGGCCGGACCAGCTTCGTCAGCGCGTCAATCTCGCCGGCGTGGTTCATACCGACCTCGAACACGCCATAAGCAATGTCTCTTCGCATGTTGGCGAGCGTGAGCGGCACGCCCCAGTGATTGTTGTAGGACTTGGAGGAGGCATGCACCGTGCCGCTGGGCTCAAGCGCGCGGCGCAAAGCCTCCTTGGTGCCCGTCTTGCCGACACTGCCGGTCACGGCAATCACGACGGCGGCTTCTGCCCGATCTCGGCCCGCGCGGCCGAGATCGTTGAGCGCGTCGAACGTGTCAGTCACCCGCACCAGGCGTTGTTCATCGCTCGGGTGATAGGTCTCTTCCACCACGGCGCAGGCAGCGCCTGCATCGAGCGCGGCCGGTATGAACTCATGACCATCCCGATTGAGACCGCGAATGGCGATGAACCCCTCACCCGACTTCAGGCTGCGGCTGTCGATGGAGAAACCGGAAACCCTGCTGGCGGGATTGCCTTCGCTGCGACCGCCGGTGGCAACCAAGATCTCTCCTAAGGTCCAGAGCGGATCAGCCAAGTTTCGCCTCATCGTTTAGCGCGGCGGACACCGCCTCGTGGTCGGAGAACGGAATGACCGTCGTGCCGACAGTTTGACCGGTCTCATGTCCCTTGCCGGCCACGAGCAGCACGTCGCCCTTCTCTAGCATGGCAACGGCTTCAACAATGGCCTCAGCGCGGTCGCCGATCTCGATGGCGCCGGGGGCCGCGGCAAGAATCTCGCGGCGGATATCGCCTGGGTCCTCGTTGCGCGGATTGTCGTCGGTGACGATGGCAATGTTGGCCTTGGCGACTGAGGCGGCACCCATCTCGGGACGCTTGCCTTTGTCGCGGTCGCCGCCGCAACCAAACACAACAAGGAGCCTGTTCCTGACATAGGGCCGCAACGCATCGAGCGCCTTGGCCAGTGCATCGGGCGTGTGAGCGTAATCTACGAAAATGGGCGCACCGGCCGGCGCGGTGCCGGCCAGATCGAGCCGGCCGCGCGCGCCTTGTAGGTTCTCAAGATGCGGCAGCACGTCGGCGGCGTTCG
>Ga0209013_10000144_pt1 | contig 56063 bp, 52 predicted proteins | sample Cruoilmetagenom2_FD_187291 | JGI IMG/M metagenome (GOLD analysis project Ga0209013, IMG submission 187291) | Oil polluted marine microbial communities from Coal Oil Point, Santa Barbara, California, USA - Sample 2 (SPAdes) (version 2) | ecosystem: Environmental > Aquatic > Marine > Oil seeps ...
ATCCGCACTATTCTTAGAGCAACCGTTACACTTCCGTTTTTTACGTGATCACCCCACTACCGATGCAGGTTTTTTCTTCCCTGTCGTAAATTACGGCAAACTGTCCGGGAGCAATACCTGAGATGGTTTTGTCAGAAACAATACGGGTACCTTCTGCATCCCTGATCAGTTTTCCGGAAACAAACTCCGGCTGATGACGTATCTTGAATTTGATATCGCTGAGTTGGCTGTAATCATGGTTCGGGTTTAAAATATGCAAGTCGTGCAGCCAGATGGTATCGCCGTATTGGGCTATGGGATCGTAGCCATTGGAAACAAAGACGGTGTTTTCGTGTATATCTTTTTTCACCACGAACCAGGGGCCTCCTCCCAGCCGCAAGCCGCGCCGTTGCCCGATCGTATGGAACCAGATACCTTTATGTTCTCCGAGTACTTTACCGGATTCCAGTTCAATGATCTTTCCCGGCTCCTCCCCCACATATTTTCGGATAAAATCGGTGTAGTTGATCTTTCCCAAAAAACAAATTCCCTGGCTGTCGGGACGGTGGGCGCTGGGTAGTTTCATTTCAGCGGCCAGCTTCCTTACTTCTTCTTTGGCCAGATGCCCGATAGGGAACATAGCTTTCTTCAACTGATCATATGTGATCTGCCCCAGGAAATAGGTCTGGTCTTTCACCCGGTCTTTAGCCGTTCCCAGAAACACACCCTCTTCGTTTTCATAAGTGGCTGCATAATGCCCGGTAGCAATCTTATCAAAGTCTTTCCCCATCCGGTCGTTAAAGGCCCCGAATTTGATCAGCAGGTTACACATGACATCCGGGTTGGGCGTCAGGCCGCTCTTCACTGTCTCCAGTGTATATTTCACCACCGTCGACCAGTATTCTTCCTGAAGGTCGATAATGTCGAATTTACAGCCGTACTTTTTAGCAATCCAGGTAGTGATCTCAATATCTTCCTCCGACGGACAGTCCATAAAGGCATCCTCGTTTTCCATCCCTATTTTGATGTAGAAGATATGGGGATCGTACCCCTGCTCTTTTAACAACGGAATAGTTACCGAACTGTCAACTCCTCCAGAAACCAGGGCTGCTATTTTCATTTTTCAAATTATTTCCGGCAAAGGTCGCTAAAAGATTTAATTCTCCATAAAAAGAGTGTTTCTAAATATGCTGCCAATGCGATTTACCCGGTAAGTTTTTATACTTTTGACTACTGAAAAAATTAATCACGTAATAAACGATTACCATGTACGGAAAATTTAAAGAGCATCTGATCAAAGAGATCAAAGATATCCACGAAGCAGGATTGTTTAAAGATGAACGTATCATTGTCAGCCCACAGGGAGCAGAAATAGAACTTGAATCAGGACAGAAAGTACTGAACTTCTGTGCTAATAATTACCTCGGGCTTTCCAATCATCCCGAATTGGTGAAAGCAGCTAAAGAAGGACTGGATACACATGGCTACGGGATGTCGTCGGTCAGGTTTATTTGCGGTACCACCGACCTGCACAAAACACTGGAAAAGAAAATCGCTAAATTCTTCGGTACCGAAGACACTATTCTTTATGCTGCTGCTTTTGACGCCAACGGCGGTGTTTTCGAGCCGCTGATGACAGCCGAAGATGCCATTATTTCAGACAGCCTGAACCATGCCTCCATCATTGACGGTGTCCGGTTATGTAAGGCCCAGCGTTACCGCTACCCGAATACCAACATGGAAGAGCTGGAAAAAGTATTGATCGAAGCACAGGCACAGCGTTTCAGACTTATTGTCACCGACGGTGTTTTCTCAATGGACGGCAACACAGCCCCCGTGGACAAAATGGTGGAACTGGCTGAGAAATACGACGCCATAGTCATGGTGGACGAGTCGCACTCAGCAGGTGTTGTAGGCAAAACAGGCCGCGGGGTAAGTGAGCATTTCGACATTTTTGGTAGAATTGACCTCATCACCGGAACTTTGGGTAAATCATTTGGCGGCGCCATCGGTGGTTTCACTACCGGTCATAAAGAAGTAATTGAGATGTTGCGTCAGCGTTCGCGTCCTTACCTGTTCTCCAACTCGTTGCCTCCGATGGTGGTGAATGCAGGTATCCGCATGTTCGACATGATGAATGAAACCAACGAACTACAGGATAAGCTACACGCCAACACGGACTACTTTATGGAAAAAATGACAGCGGTAGGCTTCGACATCAAACCAACGCAATCAGCTATTTGCGCTGTCATGCTCTATGATGCAAAGCTGTCCCAGGATATGGCTGCCAAACTTCTTGAAGAAGGTATTTATGTCATCGGTTTTTATTTTCCTGTAGTTCCCAAAGGAGAGGCACGCATTCGTGTGCAACTATCGGCAGGACATGAAAGAGAACATCTGGATAAAGCGATTGCCGCCTTTACAAAAGTGGGGAAAGAGTTAGATGTTATTCGTTAAGAGTTAAGAGTTAAGAGTTAAGAGTTAAGAGTTAAGAGTTAAGAGTTAAAATCAGATATAAATGATCTTTGGCATTGGTACCGACATCATCGAAGTGAAACGCATGCAGCGTCACTTGGAAAGCAATGAAGCGTTGCGGCAGAAGCTTTACACCAAAGGCGAACAGGCTTATTGCGAAAGTGCCAATGTGATGAAATACCAAAGCTATGCCGCCCGTTTTGCCGCCAAAGAAGCCTTTTTTAAAGCACTGGGAACAGGCTACCGCTATGGCATGGCATTCCACGAGATTGAAGTGCTGAATAACGAACTGGGAAAGCCGTATATCAAACCCCACGGAAAAGTAAAGGAATACCTCGAAACGAACCAAATAAAACACATCCACCTGACCATTTCGCATGTGAAGAAGATGGCGAGTGCTTTTGTGGTGCTGGAGAAATAATTCTGTTACTCAATTTTACATCACAACCAAATTAAGTCCCCGTTAGTTGTAGCAGGGACTTTTATTTGTATTATTTCTGCCAGTATCTATAAATTATCATCTATTTATTTCTCAAACCTGGACGCCCGAAGCGAGGGAAGGGCCAGATTTCTTTCGCCGCGGAATGAATTCCATGGCTTGCTGTCTTTTAATCCCTCCGGGATGTGGATTCAAGTCCCGGAGGGACAAGAGAATTTTAGACAACGAATTTATTCGCTGGCAAATTATTAAAGCAAAAAAACGCACTGCAAATGCCGGGGGAGCGTATCCTCATTGCAGGCGAGGACGAGAAGAGAGAATTTTATTTCCCCATATCCTCCAAAAACAGCTTCGCCGTTATTTTCACGCTTTTTTTCACGGGCATCATTTCTATATCAATAGTTTCGAGGAGTTTTTTGGAGGAATAGGCATAAAATCTGTCCGAAGAACGAACTGCATCACGGTTGATGACCGGTTGTTTTCCGGTAAGCAAAGCAGCTGCTTCCGCTACCCGCCATCCGATCTCTCCCAGCCATTTACCCAGTTTGTATTTGGGGGCAGGAACGTTCATCGCCTCCGCTATCCAGTCAAACAACTGCCGGTACGACAAGTTTTCGGCCACAACCGTAAACCGTTCTTCCGTCACATCGCTTTCCATAAGGCGTATTATGGCCGTTACCACATCGTCAACACCCACAAAACCGTTAGTTCCGCGGGGATAAAATTTAAGCCCATTATATACTGTAAAAAACAGGCGGGGACTCCCGTGGTTCCAGTCGCCGGGGCCAAGAATTACGCCGGGATTAACAATTACAGCCTGTAGTCCTTCGGCCATACCGCGCCATACTTCACGCTCTGCCTCATACTTACTGACCGAATAAACCGACTTTTTGGTGGACGTATCCCAAGGCGTTTCTTCATCAATCAACTTATGATCCTCCTCGTAGCCCAAAGCACCGATCGTACTTGCGTAGCACATTTTCCTAACGTTTCTTTCCAGAGCTGCCTGCACTACATTGGCGGTCCCCTGCACATTCGTTTCCAACAACAACCTGTCATCGCCAGTATCCAATGACACAACTGCTGCCGTATGGTAAAGATAATCAACACCTTCAAAGGCATCCAGTAAAGAATAAATGTCCAGCAGGTCGCCTTCCACCCATTCAATACGTTCCAGCAAAGCAGGCACGTTTTTCGTATAGTACGAGAATATTTTCTCTGTAAGATATGTGCCTGAATTTTTACGTTTCATCGCCTTTACCATATGGCCTGCCGAAACAAGCCTGTATAAAAGATGACTGCCTAAAAATCCTGTTCCGCCGGTTACTAAAATCATGCAGTAAAAATAACCTAAATTTGGCACATGTTTTACCCACACTTATCGTACGACGAACCCCTTTTCAGGCCACCCAGCGAAGGCAACTCGCTCATCTTCCAGGTAACACTGGGCTGTTCGTGGAACAAGTGTGCCTTTTGTGAAATGTACACCTCCAAAAAATTCAGCGTGAAAAAAGAAGAGGATGTTTTTGCTGAAATAGATTCGATGAACTTATACAGCCAGAATATCCGCAAAGTATTTTTAGCCGACGGCAACGCTTTTGTTCTTTCCTTCAGTAAATTGTCACGCATCGTAGACCGGCTGCATTCTGTTTTCCCAAAACTAAACAGAATATCGGCCTATGCCCTGCCCAAAGATATTTTGTCTAAAACAGATGAGGAACTGCGTTTGCTGGCAGAAAAAGGCCTGAAACTGTTGTACGTAGGTATTGAAACAGGTGATGATGAGCTGCTTCAACTAATCAAAAAAGGTGAGACTTTTGAAAGTACATCCGAAGCGCTGATCAAAGCAAGAAAAGCAGGCATCAAGCTTTCGGTGATGATACTGAACGGACTGGGGGGACGAAAATATTCGAAGCAACATGCGGTAAATTCCGCCCGGATTATCAATAAAGTCCAACCCGAGTATCTCTCAACACTTGTGTTAAGTTTTCCTTACGGAGTGGAACATTTTAAAAAACGGTTTACGGGAGATTTTGAAGAATTGACCCAGTTAGAACTGATATCGGAAATGGGCAATTTTATCAGCCGACTGGAACTTGAGAGTACAATCTTCCGCAGCGATCATGCTTCCAATTACCTGGTACTGAAAGGTGTGCTCAAGCGCGATAAGGATGAACTGCTTCAACGCATCGCAAAAGTGTTGGAAAATCCCGGCGGCTCCGGCCTGAGGCCTGAATGGTTGCGGGGACTTTAATCTTTCCATAGAACACCTCCTTTCCAAATAACCAAATCCTTATCTTTGCCCAAAATTCAATGAACCGTGAGTAAATTTAAAAACCTTGTTGAAGAGTTAAGCTGGCGCGGGATGATCCACGATATGACACCGGGCACCGAAGAGCAACTGCTGAAAGAAATGACGTCGGGCTACATCGGTTTCGACCCCACAGCCGATTCACTACACATCGGCAACCTGGTACCTATCATGCTGCTGGTGCACCTGCAACGTTGCGGCCATAAGCCATACATACTCGTAGGCGGCGCTACCGGACAGGTAGGAGATCCTTCAGGAAAGGCGGAAGAACGGAAATTACTGTCCCTCGAAGATATTCAACATAATCTGGAAGGCCAGAAAAAGCAGCTGGTGAAATTCCTCGATCTTGAAAACGGGGAAAACAAAGCAGAGGTTGTCAACAACTACGACTGGTTCAAAAACTTTAATTTCCTCGACTTCATCCGGGACGCAGGTAAACACATAACCGTGAATTACATGCTGGCCAAAGACTCAGTGAAAAAACGGCTCGAAAGCGGCATGTCGTTCACCGAATTCAGCTACCAGCTGGTACAGGGTTACGACTTTTACTGGCTGTACAAAAACAAAAATGTGAAACTTCAGCTGGGCGGTTCCGACCAGTGGGGAAATATCCTGACGGGAACGGAATTGATCCGCCGAAAATTTTTCGCCGATGAGCAAAAAGAAGCCGATGCTTTTGCCCTCACATGCCCGTTGATTACCAAAGCCGACGGCACCAAATTCGGCAAGAGTGAGGGCGGTAATGTGTGGCTCGATCCGGAAAAAACATCCCCCTACAAATTTTACCAGTACTGGCTGAATGCCTCGGACGAAGATGCCGAAAAATGGATCAGATACTTTACGCTGCTGCCCAAAGAAGAGATTGAAGAAATCGCCAAACAACACCACGAAGCGCCTCACATGAGGTTGCTGCAAAAAGCACTGGCTAAAGATGTTACCGTCAGAGTACACTCGGAAGAAGATCATAACATGGCCGTGGAAGCATCGCAGATATTGTTTGGCAAAGGTACTACCGAAACCTTAAAAAAACTTTCGGAAGATGTGCTGCTTTCTGTTTTCGAAGGTGTGCCGCAGTCGGAAGTGTCGCGCACAGAATTTGAACAGGGCATCGGACTGCTCGACTTCCTGTCGGAAAAAGTAGGCGCCTTCAAATCAAATGGCGAGGCCCGGCGCATGCTGAAAGACAATGCCGTGGCCGTCAACAAACAGAAGATCAGAGACGATTTTCAGATCAGCACCAAAGACCTATTGAACAACAAGTACATTCTGGTGCAAAAAGGTAAAAAGAACTATTACCTGGTAAAGGTTGTGTAGCTGCTTCCCTTGCTTCAGAGATACCACTGAAACAGCTGCGTTTTTAATTTCCGGTTTTTAACAATTACCTGTGATTAACTCTTCGTTCGGTTGTCTGTAAAATCGACTGCACTATCCTAAATTTACAGCCGACAAACATGATTCATCTGTGGTAAAACAAGCAAATAACGAATTGGACGCACTCATCAGCCTGATTGACGAGCCGGACAAGGAGATGTATCTGACCATCAGGGAAAAAATATCCGGCTACGGAAAAGAAGCCATTCCGAGGCTGGAAGAAGCCTGGCTGCATTCGGAAAGTTCTGAAAATGCTGACCGGCTGGAACATATTATTGATGAAATACGTTTCAACGACCTGTACCACGAGTTGAAAAGCTGGTCCGATTTTCAGCATAACGACTTATTAAAAGCCTTCCTGCTCCTATCAAAATTCCGTTTCCCCGACATGGACGAGGAAAAATATCTATCCGAGTTTGACCAGTTGAAACAGGATGTGTGGCTCGAAATAAATGAAAACCTTACCGCCCTGGAGAAAATTAAGGTGATGAACCATGTGCTGTTCGAAATCCATCAGTTCAAGGGACAATCCCCGAAACAAAAAAGTCCTCTGAACACCTACTTTATTAACGAACTGCTGGACAGCAAAACCGGAAATGCACTGACACTGGGCATGCTGTACATGACTATTGCGCAACAACTGGATATTCCTATTTTTGGTATCGACCTTCCGGATCATTTTGTACTGGCGTACATGGATGACTCCATGCCATTAAAAGATATAGAAGACTACATGGAAGATGAGGTTTTGTTTTACCTGAATGCGCTGAATAAAGGAGCCGTTTTTACGCAAAATGAGATTGAGTTGTACCTGAAACAAATGAAATTTGAGGTCAATGATACCTATTTTCGGCCATGCCGCAACAAAAGCATCATAAGGAGGCTAATCACCGAAATGGCAGACACATACACACTTGAAAATATGCCTGAAAAAGCAGACACACTAAACCTGTTGCTTGGCGCACTGGATTAGCGTGTGCTTTTAATACAGTGAACTTAATACGACTTCAGGAACGTATTGATATTTTTCTCGATCCGGTCCAAAACACCTTCGGTAGGCACTCTGTTGAATTTCTCGCCCGTAACCTGTTCATAAAGTTCGATGTAACGCTCGGAAATACTGGTGACTACTTCATCTGTCATCTCAGGAACCTGCTGCCCTTCCTGTCCCTGGAAGCCGTTTTCCATCAGCCATTCACGGACAAACTCTTTGGAGAGTTGCTTTTGAGGCTCGCCTTTGTCAAAACGTTCCTGGTATTTGTCGGCATAAAAATAGCGGGAAGAGTCGGGTGTATGAATCTCATCAATCAGATAGATCTGGTCGCTAATTTTCCCGAATTCATACTTAGTATCAACAAGAATAAGCCCCTTTTCGGCAGCGATCTCTGTTCCCCGCTCAAATAGCTTAATCGTGTATTCTTTCAGTTTTGCATAATCTTCAGCCGACACGATCCCGCTGCTGATAATTTCCTCTTCGGAGATATCTTCATCATGCCCTTCGGCAGCCTTTGTTGTGGGTGTAACAATAGGTTCGGCAAAGCGTTCATGTTCCTTTAAACCATCAGGAACCGGCACACCACAAATAGCACGCGCACCGGATTTATAGGTACGCCACGAACTGCCCGTAAGATACCCGCGTATGATCATTTCTACCGGAAAAGGTTTGCAGTACTTTCCGACAGTCACCATTGGATCGGGGCTGGCCACTTTCCAATTGGGTACAATGTCGACGGTTGCATCTAAAAATTTCGAGGCGATCTGGTTCAGTACTTGCCCCTTGTAAGGAATGCCCCACGGAAGTACCACATCGAATGCCGAAATACGGTCGGTGGCTACCATCACCAGCAGCTCATCGTTAATATTATAGACATCTCTGACTTTTCCGTGGTATACACTTTTTTGTTGCGGAAATTCAAAATCTGTTCTGATAATTGCTTCGTTCATTCTTTTGTTGTTCGTTATATGTTATTTGTTATTCGTTGAGTTCATTATAATTCAATCTTCTTCCTTCTTCTTATTATACGCATCGATAATGGACGAAACCAGTTTATGACGTACCACATCCCTGCCGTCCAGGTACACAAAATCAATTCCCTTAATACCTTTCAGAAGTCCCGGTGCCTGCAGCAATCCTGACAATTTCTTCCGCGGAAGATCAATCTGTGTCACATCGCCGGTAACAATAAATTTGGACGATTTCCCCATACGTGTCAGGAACATCTTCAACTGGCTTTCGGAAGCATTTTGTGCCTCATCGAGGATGGCAAAAGCATTACTCAGTGTCCGACCGCGCATAAATGCCAGTGGAGCTATTTCGATCGTTTCATCTTCGAGGTACGACAAAAACTTGCTTGTTGGCAGCATATCCCGCAGTGCATCATACAACGGCTGAAGATACGGGTCAAGTTTTTCTTTCATATCGCCCGGTAAAAAGCCAAGGCTCTCCCCTGCCTCAATAGCGGGACGCGTCAGCACAATGCGTTTTACCTGCTTGTTCTTCAAAGCACGTACCGCTAGTGCCACCGCCGTATAGGTTTTTCCTGTTCCGGCAGGACCGATGGCAAAAACGAGGTCGTTTTTCTCACAACTGGTGACCATCTTCTTCTGGTTCGGTGTTAAAGCTCGTATCAGTTTGCCGTGGCTGCCATATACCAGGACGTCATCTCCTTTTTCCGATACATGATTCCCCGGCTCGTCTTCACTCATAATCTGGCGAACCACATCCTCGTTGATCTTCCCAAATCGGTCAAAATGGATCAGAAGCAGGTCGAAGCGCTTTTCAAAGTTATTTATCTGCTTCTCTTCACCAATCAGCTTTATCAGTTCGCCCCTGGCAATGATCTTAAGTTTAGGGAACAGCTCTTTAATCTCGTTCAGGTGCTTATCACCCGGGCCGTATATTTCCAGCGGGCTTCCAATGTCCAGTTGCAGAATTCGTTCACTCATTTAATAAGAGAATCAGGTCGTAAATAAAGTAAAATTCAAAAATATTAAAAATAACGCCGGTAAGGGCTTAAAAATTTATAATTTTGAATTTCATAATCATCACAACAATTAATCAATTTAGCCGGGTAGTATCTGACATGGCCATTCTTACATTAACCAGTGATTGGGGAACAAGCGATTATTATACCGGAGCTGTAAAAGGCAGGGTTCTTGCGCAACTTCCCGAAACAACTATTGTGGATATTACCCACGAGATCGAACCATTCAATTCGATTGAAGCAGCCTACATCATAAAAAATAGTTATAAAAACTTTCCGGATGGCTCCGTACATCTTATCGGCATGAATACGGAAGAGTCTATCAGTCGCCCGCATACCGTTGCTTTGTATGACGGTCATTATTTTATCGGCACCGATGATGGCATCTTCTCGATGATTTTTGAGCAAGAGCCAGATGAAATGATAGAAATGGAGATTATTCAGGAAACGGAGAATTTCACTTTTTCGGGCAGAGACAGGTTTGTTAAAGCAGCGGTACACCTGCTGAAAGGAGAGCCAATGGAAAAACTGGGAAACCCGAAAAAGGAGATGACTCAAAAATTATTGTTTGAGCCGGTAGTAGACAAAGATTCGATCAGGGGTGTGGTGATGCACGTCGATTCGTACGAAAACCTGATCACCAATATTCCAAAGGATTTATTTAAAGAAGCTGTTGGAAACCGGCATTTCTCCATCTCATTGCGTTCCGTAACGGTTAATAAGATCAGCACTTCGTATGATGATGCACCGCAAGGTGAAGTGGTAGCATTGTTTGCCAGCAATAATGTACTTGAAATTGCCATCAATAAGGGAAAAGCTGCTTCTTTGCTAGGTATGAAATGGAACGATTCTGTGTTGATCCATATCGATTAGAGCGAGTATCTATCAATTCCACCGGTACAGCCATTTCTTTTCAGTGAGCACATAAGCTTTCAGTATAATCCAGCCTGACAAAGCTCCAACAGCCGCACCCACCAGTACGTCCAGAGGGTAGTGTACACCTAAATAAACTCTACTGTACATCACCAGTAGTCCCCATACAAGCAATACCCATACAAGCCACGGATGCCGCTTTGAAAGCAAACCGGATATAAAAACAACGATACCGAATACATTGGTAGCATGTGAAGAAACAAAACCGAATTTACCACCGCAATGGCCGTTTACCAGATGTACCATAGGGAGAAGTGCCTCATTATGACACGGACGGACACGTTCAAACATGTTTTTAAAAAGATGTACCGACACCTGATCGGTCAGTGCCACTAAAACAGCTACAAACAACAGGGCTACAACAGCTTTCTTTCTGTATTCCTTAATCAGCAGATACGCCAGAAATAAGTACAAAGGGAGCCAGAATAACTTTGCGCTGATGTACACCATTGCCATGTCGAAAAAAGCAGTATGCCAGCCATTGATCAACAGGAATAATCTCGTATCAGCCTCTAACAGTAAATCCAGCATACGTACCTAAGGATTATTTTATTAACTCCAGCGACTCTTTCCTCATCTCATTATAATGTATATTATAGGGGTCGCGTTTGATCAGAACATCAATATATTTTCTGGCTTTTTTTCCGTTTCCTTTCTCCAGGAGTTTTTCGGCTTTCTTCAGGTAATAGTCATCATCGTTACAAACATAACCTGGTGTATCGGTCTCACAAACAAAAACTGCATCTTCCGTGTTGGTTTCCACATCACTAATCCTGAATTGTATCGGAATTTCAAAACGGCTGTATTTATCATCCTTACACTCATTCCACTGTCCCTGGGTTAAATCAAACAAATTAGCTAATTGTTCATTGATGGAGGCATGTATCGGATTTTTTATGGAGAAATCGGTTAAAACACCATCACAATTCACTATAAACGATACGATAACGATACCCATGATGCAGTTCTTTTGCAGCACTTCGGGGTACGTTACATGCTGATTGAACAATTTCTCAAACGAATAAAACCCACCTTTGTACCTGTAGTCCAGCTGAATCATTATATTTTTCTTTCTGCTTTCGCTCACCGTACTTATTTCCTGCGCCGGAACAACACTTGAAAGCAACATCACACTCAGAATCAACAAACTGATCACTTTATTCATAACTACGTTTAAATTATATAACAAGCCGTAAATGTAGCAAAATCATTTATTCGTACCGGTAAAAAAACTCCATTCCTTTAATTTCGCTTTCCAACGCAATCTCCGCTATCTCTGTCATTAACGGATAGGCATATAACTGCAAAGAATGCGGGTAAAATACAAAAACAGTACCGGACACATTTTCGTACAGCACATCTACGGGAATATCTTCCAGCACTTTGATCAGTTTCTCCTGATGCTGATCTATTTGGTACGCATACAGCTTACCGGCTGCTGCAAAAAGATATGATCCCTCCCACGCTTCGCAAGCCGCTACAATACTCCCGACACCGGGTTGTATCGTTCCTTCAAATGAATTTTTGTACGGATCAAAGACAGTGATCAATCCTTCATTTTCATGGTTTCCGACAACAACCGCTTTTGACGGATCTTTATCTGCTAAAAAAGTAACAAGCTCAAAATCCACCGGATAGAGGCACTTTTTAACACCGCTTACCTTGTAAAACGAAACCAGGCTCCTGTGACCGTTAATTTTGGACCTATAAAATCCAATCACGAATTCGTCAAGCACAGCCATCTGTTCCGGGATGGAATCCGCCAGTCTTTCGGTCACCAGTTTCGGTTGTCCGGTCAGCCCTGAATATGCCGTGATCTGACCATTGCCCATAGCAGCATATATCCAGTCGGCGTCTGCTTGCACATCGGTATAAAACGGATAAGGGAAAAGCGGCTCAGTTTCCCATAGCTGTTGCTGCTCCGTTAAGGAAAAAGTTCGCAGTTTAGCAGGGATATCCGTTGTAAAATATAATTTTTCGTAATAATTTGAAATACTGCTGGCTATGTAATTGCCGCTTATCTGAGTAAATGACACAGGCTCCAATTCACGATTGTAAAATGTTATGTTCATTTGATTGACCGAAGTTTTGACGAACAAATAAAATCCCTGATATTCAAGTGGCTTATTGGTTAACTGTACAGGAAAATAATTGTTCTGACTTTCACCGTGAATACTTGCGGAGATCAGGATGTAATAGGGCACCTCACCTGCATCCTGAAGAGCATGTAAAACCATCGTTTCGGTAAGTTCGACACCCATTTCAGGCGTATGGATGTATTTATTGCCAAACAACGGAATGTAGTTTCTGTTCACGATACTTAGAACAACATAGTCCGGCACCTGTTCACCGGTAATTTTAAAACTTATCTTCACCGTATCCGGAAGGCGTAGCAGCGTGTTCTCATCTGGACTGATCAACTCAACTTGAGCCAAGGGCACATCATCGGTTTTTCGGCACGAAGCGAAAGCCCAAAGCAGAAGAAAAAATATCAATACAGAGGAAATATTCCGTGTCATATTATTATTTATTTGAGGCTGCCTCCAATAATCTTCGGTTTTTCAACATAATTCATTAAGAACAATGCAAAATACACAAGAATTATGAATTAAAGCTGTTGGAAGAATGAATAAAAAGCACAATTTTTTGTAATTTTCCACTTCTTTTAAAACCTGATAGCCATGTTAGACGATCTCAGACTTGATAATGTGTTGTTCCTCGACATAGAAACAGTTCCGGCCTTTTCCGAATTTGAAAAGCTGTCCGATGAAACAAAGAAGCTTTGGGAGAAGAAAGCCGAATTACTAAAGCGTAATGATCCCGAAGCTACTGCCGACAAGCTATATGCACGTGCCGGTATTTATTCCGAGTTTGGAAAGATTGTCTGCATTTCATGCGGTTTCGTCAACGGTAAAGAGTTCCGGATAAAATCATTTTATGGCGATGATGAGCATATTCTGCTGGAAGAATTTGCCCACATGCTCAACAAGCATTACGACACCGACAGGTACCTGCTTTGTGCCCACAATGGAAAAGAGTTTGATTTCCCGTACATTGCCCGGCGTATGCTTATCAGCAGCATTAAACTGCCCCGCATTCTTGACTCGGCCGGTAAAAAGCCTTGGGAGGTACGCCACCTTGATACGATGGAACTATGGAAATTTGGTGATTATAAGCATTACACTTCGCTCGAATTGTTAGCTTCCATATTCAATATCCCAACACCCAAAGACGATATTGACGGGAGCATGGTAGGCCATGTGTACTGGGAAGAGAAGGACCTCGAAAGAATTGTCACTTACTGTCAGAAGGATGTCATCACCATCGCCCAGTTATTACGCCGGTATATGGGCTTGCCCCTGATCAGTGAAGCTGATATTCATTATATGTAAACTGCAAGTTCTCATATCACTAAAATCAGAAATAATTGGAACGACATATCCTATCCAAATCCACCTTTATCAGGGGAAATCAATGCCTGAAATCGCTGTACCTGAATAAGAAAAGGCCTTTCCTACGCGATAAACTCAGCCCGGAACAACTGGCCGTATTCAAACGGGGAACAAGAATCGGAAAGCTGGCACAGCAACTGTTTCCGGATGGGATTGATATGTCGCCAAAATCACCGACGCAATTTCAAAAACGGGTACTGGAAACCGCCGAAATCATCCGGCAGAAAAAGCATAACACCTTGTATGAAGCCGTTTTTCAGTACGATCAACTGTTGATTATGCTCGATATCTTACATCGTACCGACGGCACATGGTACGGCTACGAGGTAAAAAGTTCCCTGAAAATTTCCGACACTTACGTGCTGGATGCTGCCTTTCAATACTATGTGATCAACAACAGCGGCTTGCAGCTAAAGGATATGTTTCTGGTGTATGTCAATAAAGATTACCAGCACGGAGATGAAATCAGACTGAAGGAATTATTTGTGTTTGAAAGTGTCCTTAACCGGGTGCTTGGGCTTCAGGAATTCGTAGAGCACAAAGTTGTCGAAGAAAAAGAAGCGCTTATGCGGAACAGTTCACCGGAGATTGAAGTCGGAGCACATTGTTTTGATCCTTATCCCTGCGATTTTCTCGGCCATTGCTGGAAAAAAGTAAAAGATAAGTCACTACTTGAAAAAAACAAACCCTCCTCCAACGAACAATTCTATGATTTTCTGGACAAGATCAACCGCTTGTAAGTACAAAGAATCTTTAAAGACCCCTTTGAGCCAATTCTACTAACATTCTGGTATCAACCTACTTATTTCCGGATAAAAATAGTTATCAACAGCTTATTAACCACCTGCCATTATTTGTAATTTTGACGTATGGAAGAGGCAGCAAAAAACATACGAAAAAAACCGTCCGTAAAAAAAACTCCGGACATTTCCAGTGTGATACTTGAGCACGGCAAGGTACCACCACAGGCTATTGACCTGGAAGAAGCCGTTTTAGGTGCGATGATGCTGGAGAAAGATGCCGTTACATCCGTGATCGATATTCTGACACCCAAGGTATTCTATGTGGACAAGCACCAACGGATATTTGCCGCCATTCAAAGCTTGTTCACCAAATCGGAACCCATTGACATCCTTACCGTTACTAACGAACTGAAAAGTACGGGCGAGCTGGAAATGGTGGGTGGCCCTTATTATATTACCAGCCTGACCAGTCGGATCGCTTCGGCAGCCAATATTGAATTTCACGCACGTATCTTACTGCAGAAACACATCCAGCGCGAGCTGATCACTATTTCGACGGAAATTATCAACGATGCATACGAGGACACAACAGATGTTTTCAACCTGCTGGACAAGGCGGAACAAAACCTGTTTGCCGTTTCCGAAAGCAATCTGAGAAGAAACTTTGAAGATATGCCTTCGTTGATACAGCAGGCTATTAAAGATATTGAAAGCGCCAAAGATTCGGAAAATAAATTGCGGGGTGTTCCTTCGGGATTTACGGCATTGGACCGCATTACATCGGGGTGGCAAAAGTCAGACCTGATCATTCTCGCCGCACGGCCATCTATGGGTAAAACAGCACTTGCACTGACGATGGCGCGAAACGTTGCCGTTGACTTCAATCTACCGATTGCTTTCTTCTCGTTGGAAATGTCCTCAGTACAATTGGTCACAAGGCTTATTTCCAGCGAAACCGAATTGAAATCTGACAAATTAAAACGGGGCGACCTGGCCGGGCACGAATGGCAGCAACTGAATGATAAAATTGCCAACCTGGTGAACGCCAAAATATTTATTGACGACACACCTGCCCTCACCATTTTCGAATTACGTGCAAAATGCCGCCGACTGAAGCAGCAACACAACATACAAATGGTGTTTGTCGATTACCTCCAGTTGATGTCGGGAGGTGGTGACAACAAAGGAAACCGCGAGCAGGAGATCAGCCAGATATCACGTTCGTTAAAAGCACTGGCAAAAGAACTGGATGTACCTGTTCTGGCGCTCTCACAGCTCAGCCGTGCCGTTGAGAACAGGCCAGGACAGACAAAAAGGCCGATTCTATCCGACTTACGTGAATCGGGAGCCATAGAGCAGGATGCCGACCTGGTTCTCTTTATTTATCGACCAGAATATTACAAACTCGATGAGTTTGAAGACGGGTCAACAACACACCGCATGGCCGAAGTGATCATCTCCAAACACCGTAACGGACCTACCGGGGAGGTGAAATTGCGCTTTATCGACACCTATGCGAAGTTCGAGGATACAGACAGAGGCGGCGACTATTCTACTTCCGATGTAAGTGCCGGCATTAAAACATTGCCATCCAAGCTCAATGATATGACGGATACAGAAGAGGAGCCTTTCTAACATTCCCTTTTCCTGTTTTCTCCCGTCTATGATGAAATATTAGTCCCTGAATATCGTTTCTCATTACAAATGATCATAAGTTGTTTTAATTTTATTTAACAACCCTGTATCCGGTTTGTAACGGGTTTTGATTATTTTTGAATTCTTAATTTTTAATAACACTAGTTTCTATTTTATGAAAAATCACAAAAAATTTATTGCAACGCTCATCATAATGCTGATACCCGGTTTATTGATCAGCCTGTATGCACAGAAAAGTGTGGAATTGAAATACAACCTGAACATTGGCGATGTTTACCAGAACAATATGCACATTGACCAGGATATTGTTTTTGATGCCGGAGGACAAACCATGGCATTGGATCAGCTGATGGATTTCAGAATGACCTCAAATGTTAAGGACAAAACTGGTGATGATTTTACCGTTGCATCAACTATTGACGCCATTAAAATGACCCAGAGTATTTTTGGTATGCAAATCACCTACGACTCGGAAGATCCGAGCACACTCGAAAACCCGATGGTAGCCAAAATAGCCGAAGCACTGGGCGAGCTGATAGGCGCCGAATACACTATGGTGATGGATAACAAAGGTCATGTAAAAGAAATTGATGCCAGTGCTTTCAGCGAGAACGATGACATTGCCAACAACATCAGTTCGGGTTCCAACTTTGCTATCTACAAAGAAGGGAAAACGAAAATCGGGGATACATGGGACGGAGACGTAACACCGCTTGAAAACAGCGACATGAAAGTGAACATGACTTATACTCTTCTGAAGATCAGCGGGAAGCAAGCCACGATAGGCTTAAGTGGAACCATAAAAGCCAACAACATGGATGGCGACGAATTGCGTCTGGACGGCACCATCAGCGGCGAAATGATCGTCAGCACGCAAACCGGCTGGCTGGTTAAGTCGGTAATCGACCAGGAAATTGAACTAGACATTGACCAGAACGGGCAATTAATTCCGGCCACCATCAGCGGTACGATCACAACGACTTCGGAGAAAAAATGATAAATACCGATTTGTATAAAAAAAGAGGCTGCCTTGGCAAAGACAGCCTCTTTTGGTATCTATAGTTTTTATTTTTTAATTCACTACTTCATTCACCAGTTCTGCGGCTTCCTGCAATGTGATGGCCGAATAAACTTTCAGTCCCGATTTATCAATCAGTTCCTTCCCTTCTTCGGCATTGGTGCCCTGCAGCCGGACGATAATAGGCACATTGATATTGCCAATATTATGATAAGCATCCACAACACCCTGTGCTACCCTATCGCAGCGGACGATACCGCCGAAAATATTTAACAAAATAGCTTCCACGTTCGGATCTTTCAGGATAATGCGGAAAGCTTCCTCCACACGCTTGGCATCGGCTGTTCCTCCCACATCCAGAAAGTTGGCCGGATTACCACCCGACATTTTGATCATGTCCATGGTAGCCATCGCCAGTCCGGCTCCGTTTACCATACAGCCTACATTACCGTCTAGTTTCACATAATTCAGGTCGAAACGCCCTGCTTCCACTTCCAGAGGATCCTCCTCGTTCAGGTCGCGCATGGCAGCAATTTCTTTGTGGCGGTATAAGGCATTGTTATCTATAGTTACCTTCGAATCGGCAGCATAAACACGGCCATCGGCAGCTTTAATTATCGGGTTAATCTCAAACAGGCTGGCATCGGCACCCAGATAAGCATCGTAGAGGGCCGAAACAAATTTCACCATTTCTTTAAACGAAGTGCCGCTCAGTCCAAAGTTAAAAGCAATTCTCCTGGCCTGGAAACCGGTCAATCCCACTTTCGGGTCGATCACCTCAGTAAATATCTCATCAGGTGTTTCTTCGGCCACCTGTTCGATGTTCATTCCCCCACGCGGTGAATACATCACCATGTTTTGGCCTTCATCCCTGTTGAGCAAAATACTCATATAATACTCCTCCACCTCTTCGGTACCGGGATAATAAATATTTTGTTCTACCAGCACCTTACGCACCAGTTTCCCTTCTTTTTTGGTTTGCGGTGTCACCAACATCATCCCGATGATCTCATCGGCATATCGCCTGACCTCTTCGAGTGATTTGGCAATTTTTACGCCACCGCCTTTACCGCGACCCCCGGCATGTATCTGGGCTTTTACAGCCCACTTATCTGACCCGGTCTGTTTTTGAATGGTTTTGGCTGCTTCAAATGCCTCATCAGGCGATAAAGCCACTATTCCGAAGGGAACAGAAACGCCGTATTTCTGCAAAATCGATTTCCCCTGATATTCGTGAAGATTCATGATATTTATTTAATGGGTTAATTATTTTTTCAGCCCTCAAAAATAAAACATTATCCTTAACCAGCGGTTTTATTCAGTTAAAAATTAACAGCCAAATTGAGTAATTTATCCAATCAGCTAAATCGCTTCATATTTAATGTCCCGGAAGAGGCATTTTATTATCTTTGCAGCGCTAAAAACACCCATGCTAAAAGCTGCCGACATACATAAATCATTTGGGAAACTTGAAGTGCTTAAAGGCATCGACTTCGAAGTGGAAAGCGGGGAGATCGTTTCTATTGTAGGCGCTTCGGGTGCCGGAAAATCGACTTTACTTCAGATCCTAGGTACCATTGAGAAAGCCGACAGGGGTGTTGTAGAGATTGACGGCATCAGGGCTACTGAGCTAAATGATAAAGCACTATCAGATTTCCGGAACCGGAAGATCGGTTTTGTGTTTCAGTTCCACCACCTGTTGCCTGAATTTACGGCTCTGGAGAATATTTGCATTCCTGCTTTTATCAAAGGAGATTCAAAAAAAGATGTGGAAACCCGTGCCTATCAGCTGCTTGACTTCATGGGCCTAACTGAACGGGCCACACACAAACCTTCCGAACTATCCGGAGGCGAACAGCAACGAGTGGCCATTGCCCGGGCACTCATAAACAACCCGGCTGTTGTTTTTGCCGATGAGCCTTCCGGAAACCTCGACTCAAAAGCATCACAAGCGCTGCATCAGCTATTTTTAAAGCTCAGGGAGGAATTAGGTCATACTTTTATTATAGTCACACACAACAAGGAACTTGCCAATATGGCCGACAGAAAGATGAAGATAGAAGACGGTATTCTTTCTAAAGAAAATAATAACGGCGATTAAACGTTTTCTACAAAACTGCATACAAATTGAGATTATATACATACATACATTTCTTCACCATTACCCTGTTCAGACTTATTCTGCTGGCAGTCCTGGTAATCTCAGCCGGACAAGTGTTTGCCCAGCAGGCGAAAACATACGAAGAAGCCATTCGACTGGCAGATAAAAACTATGCCGACAACAACCTGCTGGATGCTAAGGCCTATTACCAGATGGCTTTAAAATACAAATCCGGAGATGCATATGCCCGCGAGAAGATGACGGAAGTGGTTGGTAAAATGAAAGCTTACATGGGTAAAGAAGATGAGTATTACGACATCATTGACCTGGCAGATGTGCTGTATGACGAAATGGCCCTTGACAAGGCGAAGGAGCAATACAGAAAAGCACTTGATGTGATCCCGGGTGACGAATATGCCAAAGATCAGATTGCTAAGATTGATAAAATACAGTTGGAACAAAAGGAAAAACTGTCTGCTTTTAATCTCGCCATGGAAAACGGGAACAAATTATTGTCAGAAAACAAGTTTGATGAAGCCATAAGATCTTTTAGCGACGCTTCAGTCCTATTTCCAAAACAGCCGTTTCCGCAGGAACAAATAGAGCTGGCAGTGCAAATGAAAGAAGAATATCAGGCGAATATGGTCCAATTTGAGGAACAGATGGACGAAGCAGGACGTTATCTTCTGATTAAAAACTATGCCATTGCCCTCGAGCATTATGAAAACGCCTACAACATCTTTCCGAAAAACGAAGAAGTGAACGCCCGTATTGCTGAGATCAAACCAAAAGCCGACAACCAGCGCAAGTACAACACCATGGTAGAAGCTGCTGACGAGCTATATATTAATAAAGACTTTATGGGCGCCATGGCAAAATACCAGGCAGCCGCTGCTTTGTGGCCCGAAAACAGTTATCCTCAAGACATGATGGGTAAGATTGAAGGTCAATTGGCCTTGCAGCGCAAAGATCTTGACAAAAATTACCAGATCAGCATCACTAAAGCCGACAGTTTGCTGGCTATGGATGAATACACAGCCGCACAGGGGCAATATAATCTGGCACTGACATTAAAACCCGGGGAAAACTATCCAAAGAATAAGCTTGTCGAGATTGACGCCCATTTTGCTGCGCAACAAAAAGCGTTTGAAGCTAACTATACCCACATGCTGGCAAAAGCTGACAGTTTGTTTGATGCCAGACAATATATGACAGCCAAAGAACAGTACGAATTTGCTCTTACCATCAAACCTGAGGATACCTACCCTCAAAAGAAACTGAAAGATATTGAACAGGAACTGGCATTAATTGCCGAACAGGAAAAACAGGACAAAGAATACAATGATCTGATAGCCGAAGCTGATCAGTTGTTCAGCGCAGGCCATTATGACCTGGCGGTGAGCAAATACAAGCAAGCCCAGACGCTTAAATCACTTGACGACTACCCGAAGCAGCGTATTGAAGAAATACAGCAGATACTTCTGAATGCAGCCCAACAAAAAGAACTAGATGAAAAATACGGCAACCAGATACTGTTGGCAGCCCGCTTATTTAACGAAGATAAGCTTCAGGATGCCAAGGACGCTTATGCCAGCGCACTCGAAATAAAACACAACGAGTTGTTCCCCAAACAGCAAATGGAGAAGATCGATAGCATAGTTGACGCACGTGCGTGGCAGGCCGAGATTGATGCAGCTTACCAGGTCCAGTTGAACAAGGGCGATTCGCTGTTCAACATTCCGGCATACGAAGGAGCCATTACAGCTTACGAAGCAGCGTTGGCGGTAAAACCTACCGGAAAAGAAGCACAGACAAACGTGGCCAAAGCCCGGAAACTGAAAAAAGAACGTGAACACCAGATAGCACAACAGAAGATCTATGACGATGCTGTCAGCAAGGGCGATATGCTGTATGAAAGCAAAAGCTACGAGCTGGCCAAAGTTGAATTTGAAAAAGCTAAAATGGCCCGGCCGGGAGAAAAATATCCACAGGAGAAGATCCTTGATATTGATAATATTTTAGTTCGGCTTGCTGCCGAACAACAACAACGCTATGAGGAAGCAATCATGAGAGCCGATGAGTACTTTACTCAGGGTAATTACAGAGACGCCCTGATTGAATACAAAACAGCCCAGAGCATCAAACCCGATGAAAAGTATCCGCCGGCAAAAGTGACCGAATGCGAAAAAATCATAGAAGAAGAGATGAAGGTAATACGCGAACAATACGATGTGGTAATTACCGAAGCCGATAACATGTACAATTCGAAAATCTATGACAAAGCCATTCAAAGTTATAAGAAAGCACACGGGATGATTCCGGACGAAACTTATGCAGCAGGCATGATTGCCAAGATTACGAAATACCTTGAAGATAATGCTATTACGGATATTGTAACGGAAGCTACCGTTGTTCATTCGGAAGAGGAACTGAAATTTCCTTTTAATCCGATCCCGATTAAAGTCAGAAAGAGCAATTATGTGCTTATCAAAGCCAAAAACCTGGGTAACAAGCCGTTTAAGATTATTTTTACTTACGGAAGTGATGGCGGTAAGAACGGGGGATTCCCGATCCAGATACCGGCCAACACCGAAATGAACGACTTTATCATCCGTGTCGGAAACCAGTATAAATGGTTCTCGGAAGACAACAACTGGCTATCGATCTACCCGCAAAATGGCGACATTGAGATTAACGTTGTCCGCATCTCTACAAGTAACTAACGAGATTTTTTCTGTAATTATGAGCAAAACACAACAAAACAGAGAAAGAATACTTGAGCAGGTATCTGCTGTTACAGAAGAGCTACAAGTACTGAAAATATTGGAACAAGTGAATGGACTGCTCTCTGTTTCACCTGCCGATACGGAACTTTTGCATGCCCGCGGCTACCTGTATGAAAAACTGCAAAAGTGGAGCGAAGCCATCAACGACTATTTACAAATATTATCCATAGATAAAAACGATAACAAAGCACAAGCGCGGACGGAAATGCTGAAAACCATTCTGAGGTATAACAATACGGATATCTATTCCAGCCCGAATACAAACTACGACCCCTGGTTTGAATAAGCTTTGTTAAGAACAACTTCCCGACTTTTAAAGTACTTATAAAGTTTTCGTTATTTTTACATGGAAAATAGTATCACTGATACATTCTTTATACAAACATCCGTTGTCACAGTACCGGAATATATTATAAACAGAGTTTGTTATGAGTCATCTCGAAAAGCATTTTGCAAAATTCAGGAATAACATTGTAGGCATCGACCAGGTCATCACGACACCCTATGGCCGGAAAAAGATGATCTATGCCGACTGGATTGCCAGCGGACGCCTTTACAGGCAGCTTGAAGACAGAATGCTACATGATTTTGGGCCCTATGTAGCCAACACACATACCGAAACAACCGAAACCGGCACTCTGATGACGAAGGCCTACCAGTATGCCCACCAAAAAATCAAAAAGCACGTGCATGCTGATGAAAACGATATAATCCTGACACAGGGATTCGGTATGACGGCAGTGGTGAACAAGTTCCAGAGGATTCTGGGGCTAAAATGCTGTGCCAAAAAAGATAACGGAAAATGTTCGTCAAAAAGAGATATTCCAGTTGTCTTTGTCACCCACATGGAACACCACTCGAACCAAACCACGTGGCTGGAGACCATTGCCGATGTTGTTTTACTTGAGCCGGATGAGCAGAACATGGTAAACCCCGATGAGCTGCGGAGAGAAATTGAAAAATATAAAGACCGCAAGGTCAAATACGGAGCCTTTACGGCGTGCTCGAATGTCACAGGAATTCAGCCAGACTATTACGAATTGGCAAAGATTATGCATGAACATGGCGGTTATGTTTTCATCGACTTTGCCGGCTCGGCACCTTACGTTAATATTGACATGCACCCGTCTGATCCGCTAAAAAAACTGGATGCCGTTATGTTATCGCCCCATAAATTCCTGGGCGGCCCGGGAAGTTCAGGCGTTATTGTTTTTGACAAGGACCTGTACGAATGCGATGTTCCTGACAATCCGGGAGGCGGAACAGTGGAATGGACAGACCCCTGGGGCGGACATCAGTATATTGAGGATATCGAGATCAGGGAAGATGGTGGAACACCGGGATTCCTACAGGCCATTCGCGCTGCTTTGGCCATCGAAATAAAGGATCATATGGACACCCGGCTGATGGCCCAAAGAGAACATGAATTGGTAGAAAAAGCATTTGACGGTTTCGGAAAGATTGACGGACTCCATATTCTGGCAGATCATGTAAAAGACCGCTTAGGTATCTTTTCTTTCTGGTTTGAACACATCCACTTCAACCTGATCGTAAAACTATTGAACGACCGCTACGGTGTTCAGGTACGCGGCGGATGTGCCTGTGCAGGCACTTACGGCCACTTCCTGCTCAACGTTTCACATGAAGAATCGAGAAGGATCACTTCGAAGATTATGAGTGGCGACCTATCGGAGAAGCCAGGATTTGTCAGGGTATCGCTCCACCCCACCATGACTGATGCAGAGCTGGACACGATCATTAATGGGGTTAAGGAAATAGCTGAGAACCACCGGGAATGGGTTAAAGACTATACCTACGATGCGCATAATAACGAATTTCATCATAAGGACGAGACGGATAAGATGGAGATGATCAGGAAATGGTTTGCCTTATAGAGGGTACAAAAAAACCGGGCCCTTGCGCACCCGGTATTGCCAAACCAACAATTGATTACAACCTGAACTTCTCCGTAAAAGAACTGTTCTTATAGGTTATTTGCAAGTAATATGTACCGTGCTGTTTTGTGCTCAAGTCGATAATGCTTTTGTAAGTTCCATTCGCTAACTCAGGCTTTCCTGAAAAGACCTTGTCCCCGAAAAAATTATATACGTCAACCTTTGGAGACCCCTCCCCTTTCAAGGCGAAAGTCAGATTGAGTATGCCGTTGTTCATATCTATATTGATATTATCCAATTCCAGGCGGTCGGGTTTATTCTTGATGCCTGCATCCCGTAACTCTTTATCTGTCAATCTATCAAACCGATCAGTAGGTGGAAAGGCGCGATGTCTCGGAGGATGAGGAGGACGAATCATTCTTCTGTCAAGGTTACCCAGTTCTTCTAATTCTTTCAACTCACCTAATTCATCGAGCATGATTACATGGGTGTTTTCCAGTTCCTCCATCTGTTCTTCCATCTCGGCCTCAAATTCTTCATAGTCAAAATCAAAATCTTTATCAAACTCAAAATAATCCGCTGAATCTTCACCAGACACCCGAACAAAATGATCATCACAAGGCTTGTCCGGTGAAATAATGATGATCTTTTCTCCATCATCTGTTTTAAATTTCATTACGTGCCTACGGCCTTTTCGGGGTGGCATCATTATTTCTTTAACAGTTTCTCCGCCCCCTTCCTTTTTAATAATAAGCACCTTTCTTTCTCCTTCTTCATTTCCTTCACCGGTAAGCATTTGAACATTTATTTCCGTTAACGAATCGGTATCGGAGAAGTAATATGTTGTTGCCGAGCTGTTTATTACACCGGCATCTTCATCTACATCACTGCTTACAACAACCATTTGTTTTGTTCCCTGCACGCCGGAATCCATATCAACATCAACGGTAACTTTTAATGAATCACCCTCCGAGATAGTGGTTATCCCTTTTACCATCTCCTGCACATCTTCTCCTTCTTTAACAGTGAATGTTGTGTCCGTTACTACCTTTTTTCCATCTACTTCTTTAACAGTTTTAATATGTACCTGCTTCTCTTTTTCCGTCTCCTGCGCCACGCCACCTAACAAGTTCAGAAAAAACAGAGCTGTTACCAGAATTGAACTAATCGTAATTTGACTTTTCATTTTTTTAAATTTAATGTTTGCGCTGACAAATATATTTTAACTCTCTGATATCAAAGGTTAAAGCGGGTTAAAAAAGGTTAAAGAAAGGTTAAAGTCTTCGTTTTGCTCCTACCATTTATTTACTTTTGATTGAAATTAGATATCCGATCAGAAGCAGATGAAGAATCGTTACCGCATTATCCTTTTTCTCATGACCATTGGTCTTACCGGGATCATCATTGTGCAGACCTTTTGGATCAGGCATGCCCTTCGGGCTGAGTCGGCGCGTTTTGACCAAACGGTTTATGCAGCACTTAACCGGGCTGTCACTAAATTAGAAAAAGAAGAAACGTTCTTCTATCTTAATAATGAATTGGATCTTCCGAGGCCTCCTAAGCCTGATTTTGACTCGCTTCTTCGCAAAGGCTGGTCTGCACATCCACAGCGACATCCCCGCTGGAATGTTATACACAAAGACAGCATTGGCAGAAGAAAATCACCTGCCATGTATTTTTCAAACCCTGACAGTAGCCATATTGTTACGATTTTTAATAATGGATCCATACGCACAGTTACAGTACAAAGCGAAGCTGACTCAACGATGGAAAACATTAACATGGATATTTATCTTTCAGATGAGTTTGAGGATAGTTTTCTTGATGATGGCATCGCTAAACCTGACTCTGAAATAGTTGAGCTGGACTCATTGATCGTTGCTGCAGAAGCTCAGATTCAATTTGAACGCGAAAAAATAGTAAAAGAGAAATACGAGTTGTTCAATGAACGAATGGGCCGCTGGGTTTTTGAATACAATTTTCCGGATGATGAATACCGTTTTATCAATGAACAGCAAAACCTCGACACAATCATCGGAATTGCCCTAAGAAACAGTGGAATAACCCTTCCGTACTATTACCAGGTAGTGCGCGAACTGAAGGACACAACAATGGTTCTGAAGTCATCAGCTGCTAGTGAAAGCGTCCTTTCAGGAAGGTATAAAACCGAATTATACCCGGATAACATTTTTAAGAACAACATTTATGTGAAAGTGGATTTCCCCGGAAGAACAAAGCACATATACAGTTCCATCTACTTACTGCTGGCAGGGTCATTCATTTTCACACTTATCATTCTGCTAGCTTTTGGGATGACGTTGTACTTTATGCAAAAGCAGAAAAAAATATCTGATATAAAATCCGACTTCATCAACAACATGACACATGAATTTAAAACACCCATTGCCACCATATCACTGGCTACCGACACGATGAGTTCGCCCAAGATACTGGATGATGAGAAAGAGATAAAACATTACCTGCAGATCATCAGGCAAGAGAATAAAAGGATGAACAAACAGGTGGAGCATGTACTGCAAATGGCTCTTATCGAGAACAACAACTTCCAACTGGATCTCCGGCTAACAGATGCACATCAAGCAATTGACAACGTGATCCGTGCGGCAGATGTGAGCATCAAGAAGAAAGAAGGACGGATTGTTTCGATATTGCGGGCCCGCTGTTCAACCATCCCTTTGGATGAAATTCATTTTGCCAATGTTATGACAAACATTATCGACAACGCGATCAAGTATAATGAAAACCCACCGGACATTCTGATTGAAACCTATAACAAAAACGACCTTCTTTACATTCGGGTATCGGATAACGGAATTGGCATGAACAGGGAAGTGCAAAAGCATATTTTCGATAAATTTTACCGGAAACCCGAAGGAAACATCCATAACGTAAAAGGTTTCGGCCTCGGCTTAAGTTATGTAAAAGCCATCGTTGAAGCTCAGGGAGGCACCATCTCTGTCAGTAGTGAACCACGCAACGGCAGCACTTTTACTTTAGCCTTTAATTGTTAAATTGCGGCAAATGAAGAAGAAAATCCTTTTAGTTGAAGATGACTTAAATTTCGGAACCGTACTAAAATCGTACCTGGAATTGAATGGAATGCTTGTTGACTGGGTAGAGGACGGAAAGGATGCTGTGATCAGATTTGAACAAAAAGCTTATAATCTTGTGCTGCTGGATGTGATGCTTCCGAATGTGGATGGCTTTACCATTGCCCGGGAAATCAGAAAGAAAGACGGGAAAATCCCGTTCATCTTTATTACGGCCAAAACATTGCGGGATGATATTGTGGAAGGCTACAAAACCGGCGCCGACGATTATATTACCAAGCCATTTGATTCCGAAATATTACTTTATAAAATAAAGGCGATCTTAAACCGGGACCAGGCGAACCAACAGGAAATTGAGACTGAGGTATACAAATTAGGCATTTTTACATTCGACTACCGGGCCAGGCAACTGACATCAGATGTGAAAGGAAAGAAGCGGTCACTCTCACCTAAAGAAAGCGAATTACTCAAGTTATTACTTAATCACAAAGGCGAAGTTTTACTGAAAAGTCTGGCGCTCAACCGCATTTGGGGTGATGCCAACTATTTCACAACCCGAAGCATGGATGTGTATATTGCCAAATTGCGGAAATACCTGTCAGAAGACCCTTCGATTAAGATCATTACGCTGCACGGGGCAGGGTACCGGTTGATTGATAACAGCAATAAGGAAAAATAAGTTAATACACTACTAGTTTTTTAACCATTCTGTATTTTCCTGTACGCAGAACACTGTAATAGATACCTTTGGGTAAATAGCTTGTATTAGAACCCACCTGATGTGTTCCGGCTGCCATTTTCTCCTCCAGAATAGTTGCTATTTCTCTACCGTTCACATCATACAACTTCAAACTTACAGATACAGGATCCTCCAGGCTGAATTTAAAATGTACTGTTGACCTTGCCGGGTTAGGAAATACAACAAAATTCATTTGATTATCTGTCGCATCCAGCGTACCCAGCAGATCAGGCAGAAGTGCAAAAGTTGTGGTAGCTGTGGCGCCATTTCCCCAGTTGTCCCATAGATCCATCTTTACATAATAAGCTCCGGGATCAACTCCATGGGTATTCCAATTCACAAGCACATCGTCTCGTACTTCCATATAATTTGTATCTCCAATCATTTGCCAGGAAGTATCTCCTTCTTTTTGGTAATACATCAGGTAATAACCGAAATCCATCAGCGTACTCTCACTCCCTTTGTCAATCCATGCCGACCCCGTAATGGGAACTGTTGCATTCTGATAACCCGTAGCAGGGCCCGATATATTGGCCATCCAGACTACCGCTCCGGGATCGTATGTCGGCGTTTCAGAAATATTAGACTGGATCAGCATCATGATCGAATTATCCAATGCCTGAACAAGTCCGTTCATCTGTGTTGAGAAGGCAAATATGAGTATGCTCTCATTTGTACTTCGCAAAGGAGACATGAGCGATGACATACCCGAGACAAGTAATGTTGTGTCACCAGCCCACAAATACCCTCCACTTCCATCGCAGAAATAATTAAAAGCGTTTACTTCGGAATGTCCCATGACACCTATCTCTCCTAGAATACATCCTTCAACGTCAACATAAACATTATCAAACGAATACAGGCTCCATGTCATCACATCGCAATTGACCAAATGAAAATTTCTGTCGCTCAGTAACACGGTGAAGTCTCCGTAATGGCTGTTGTTTACCAAGCCACTAACTTCGGTCGAATCGGTTCCTTCAAACCATAATCCGATAGTCCGAATATCCGAATTCGACACGATAACATCCGATCCGCCCGAAGGCATCAAACCCCACATCACTTCTGTGCAATTATCAATCAGAATGTCATAACCAATGCCACTCACACCGCTTTGCTGGTCGTTAAATTCATAATGAGCAACAAATTCTCCATCCGGAAACTCAATATCAGCTACAGATCCCTCACCCATCTGGTGCCACAACAGGATTGTTTCCGCATTTCTAATCTCCAGACGCACATCGTCATCAATGATAAACTCCCCGGCTACATCCATCGAATCAATTATTATTTCAGACTCCTGGTACATACCAACAGTTGAAAAGTCAGGTTTATTGACATGATCAAATTCCAGTACCGATGTTCCAACTGTGGCCATATTGTGTACCATTCCGCCAAAGTCGAGTGTCGAATTCCTGAAATGCATTTCCGAGTTACCCGTAAGTAAGAGAATACGCTGGTAAAAATAATCCTGTGGAAAATACAGATAGGACGAATCGGCGATTACCTGCGCGTTTTCGGTCGTTATTATATCTCCCAGAATTGTTGCATGGGCTCCGATGAAACGTAGCACCCCATCGCCAATAACAAGGATAGGCCCAGCATGAAGCCATTCCGAGTCAATCACGAATTCTTCGCCGGGCTCAAAGCCAATAACCAGTGTATCTCCAAGAGAAATTGTGTCGACTGAACGGGCTGTTTTTGCTACAGATGCTTCCATAGCGTTCATCTTTTTCCTAAGAACCGTAAATGCCTGTTGAAGTGAACGCTGAGGCTCAGCATCAGATGCTACTATCGAATTTTGTTTCGTCAGCAGCGGAGATCTTTCTTTTTGCAGTTGTTCATTCAGCTCCCGGTTTACCAATATCAGTTTCTCTGAAAAACGGAAAGGAACATTATTTTGCTGTGCATTTACGCTTATTGCACTTAAAAACAAACAGATACTTAACCCGAACAACAATTTCTTTCTGATACTCATAAGATTTGTTTAATAAGGTAAATTATTTACTCCGCACCACCTTTTCAACACCCTGAATTTTTTTCAGTTTATAGATCAACTGGTTCAGGTGCTCGTGGTCATGTACCATAACGGTTACAAAACCTTCAAATCGTTTTCCTTTGGTTTTAAAATTGATGGAACGCATATTCACACGCAGGTCATCAGTAATTACTTTGGTTATGGAACCTACAATGCCCAGCTCATCCCTACCCGTAATTTTCAGGTTGATAACGGAAGGCGCCAGTTCTTTTGAATGCAACCATTTTACCGGCATCACCCGGTACGAATACAACTCATGAAGTCTGCGGGCGTTCGGACAGTTATGCCTGTGAATGGTAATTCCGCCTTGTGTTGTCACAAAGCCGAATACACTGTCGCCCGGGATGGGATTACAGCATTTAGCTAGACGGTAGTTTACATTTTTTAAATTTTCCCCGATGAACAGTATTTCTTCGTCCTGTTTTCCTTCAGCAGTAGCTTTTGTTTCTTTTGCCTGCTCCGGCACTTCAGGCCTTTGCTTGTTGCGTTCAGCCTCCACAAACCGCAGTAATACTTTCTTAATTTCCAGCAGGTCAAGCTTCTCCTTGGCGATCATGTAATACAGATCAATACCTGTTTCAAGTTTAAAATGACGCACGAGCATATTGATCAGGTCTTCCGAACTTTTAATCTTCCAGTTCTTCAACTTTCGGTTCAGCATCTCCTTGCCTATTTCGGCTTCTTTATATTTATGCTCTTTCAATTGCCGCTTGATATGTCCCTGGGCTTTTCCGGTAGCGACAAATGCCAGCCAATCAAGTTTTGGCGTTTGATTTTTGGACGTGAGGATATCCACTTTTTCGCCATTTTGTAAAACATACCTGATGGGTACCGCTTTTCCGTTAATAATCGCTCCTTTGCACCGTGAACCCACATCGGTATGTATTTCGTAAGCAAAATCGAGTACCGTTGCACCTACAGGCAGCTGTTTCAGATCACCTTTTGGCGTGAAAACAAATATATTTTTCTTCTTACTGTCATCGTCAGTTTTATAGGCAAGGTCGTGCTTAATCTGGTCCGGGTTTTCAAGAATATCGCGTACCTGGGTAAGCCAGTTTTCTGTATTCTTTTTTTTCATCACACCTTTATATTGCCAGTGTGCTGCCTGGCCCCGCTCAGCTACATCGTCCATCCGTTCCGTACGTATCTGCACTTCCACAAATTTATTTCGTGAACCTTTTACCGTTGTATGTAACGACTCGTAGCCGCTTGCTTTCGGTGTAGATATCCAGTCGCGCAAACGCTTTGGGTCGGGTTGATAAAGGTCGGTGACAATGGAATACACCTTCCAGCAGATTTCTTTTTCTTTATGCAGCTTGGATTTCAGGATGATCCTAACAGCAAAAAGGTCATAGACTTCCTCAAGATCAACATTCTGCCTCTTCATTTTCGCCCAGATGGAAGGAACGGATTTCGTCCGCCATTTAATGTTTGCATCGATTCCCTGTTTGATAAGTTCCCGCTCAATGGGAGCAACAAACTCTTTGATGTACAGGTCGCGTTTGGTTTTTGTTTCCTTGATTTTTTTTTCGATCTCCCTAAAAGTATCCGGGTATTCGAAGAGCATCACCCGCTCTTCCATCTCTGTTTTTATCTTATACAAACCTAACCGATGAGCAATTGGTATATATAAATGCTTGACTTCGTTTATAATTTGCTCTTTGTTCTCCCCGAGAAAATCCAGATGCCTGATATCGTACAGCCGGTGTGCCAGATGTATCAATACAACACGTATATCATCCACCAACGAAAGGAAGAGTGTGCGGAAAGTTTCCGACTGGAAAGAAATGCGCTCGGTATGGAAATCGTCCAGGCTGTTATATCCTTCTATAATCTCAGCTACCTGGTCGCCAAAATCCTGCCTGATCTTTGCCAGGGTATAGTCTGATTTCAGGTTGATGTTGTGCAGAATGGAACATATCACGGAAGTTGCTCCAAGGCCTATCTCTCCTACTGCAATAATGGCCACTTCCAGATTGTGAAAGATAAACGGTTTTCCGTTGACCAACTTTTCGTCACGATATATTTCGCAGGCTATGTCAAATGCTTTTCTGATTTTAGCCTTTTCTGTATCGGGTATATTTTCATTACCGCTGCTCAGTAAATTCGTATATTTTTTTTCTATTTCAGCATTTCCCACAGGCATCAATTTTACAACGTTTATATCGCAATCTTAGTGTATCCGTTCCTAAATAAAAACAGCGCTTGCAAGAAGATCGCAAACGCTGTTTCAGTATACGCTTTAAGGATTATCCTTTTGTATCCCCTTCAGTCGATGGATCTTCCGATATGGACTCTCTCATCTTCGTGTCAGCCTTAATATTCTGAAACTTATAATAGTCCATAATACCCAGATTACCCGATCTGAAAGCATCTGCCATAGCTTTTGGAATTTCTGCTTCTGCCTGAATTACGTTTGCCCTTGCTTCCTGGGCCTTGGCTTTCATCTCCTGTTCTAGGGCCACTGCCATTGCCCTTCTTTCCTCTGCTTTGGCCTGGGCAATATTCTTATCAGCATTTGCCTGGTCCATCTGCAAGGCAGCACCGATATTTTTACCGATATCGATATCAGCAATATCAATAGATAAAATCTCGAAAGCCGTTCCGGAATCAAGGCCTTTCTGAAGCACTACCTTTGAAATACTATCCGGATTTTCGAGCACAGCTTTATGCGAATCGGCAGAACCGATTGAGGAAACTATACCTTCGCCAACGCGGGCAAGTACAGTTTCTTCGCCGGCGCCACCTACCAACTGGTCAATATTTGCCCTAACCGTTACACGTGCCATAGCAATCAACTGGATACCGTCTTTGGCAACGGCCGCCACTTTTTTCGTGTCAATTACTTTGGGGTTTACCGACATCTGAACAGCTTCCAGCACATCACGCCCTGCGAGGTCGATAGCTGTGGCCGTTTTGAAATCAAGTTCTATATTAGCTTTGTCAGCTGATATCAAGGAATTGACTACAGCCTGCACATGTCCGCCTGCCAGATAGTGGGCTTCCATATCATCCCGTTTTAGATCCAGTCCGGCTTTTGTAGCCGCAATTAAACTGGTGACAATAACTCCGGGAGGGACTTTTCTCCAGCGCATTAATATTAGCTGAAGCAACGATATACGTACACCCGAAACGAGGGCCGTAAACCATAAACCAACAGGAATGAAATAAAACAGCAACCATAGCAAAAATATGGCACCGATACCGGAAGCAATAAGCACATAAATATTAGTCATAATTATTCATTTAAGTTTTTAATAAATATTTTATTTCCTGCAATCTTCACAATCTCTATATCACTGTTCTCATCGAGAAACTCAGCCAGCGCACTCACTTCAAAAAACTGATCATAAAATACAGCTTTCCCCATCGGGGCACAACGTGAAATTGTTTTGCCCTTATCCCCTACTTTCAAATCTACTGACTTAAAGGTGCGTGCCTTGCTGTCGATACGCGTGTCCAGCATAGCCTTTTTCCATGTTTTTGATCTCAGCGCCAGGACCAGTCCTATTAAGTTAACACCCAGTGTAACCGCCAGCGCTATATGACCTTCGTAAACACCCTGCCGTGTATAAGCCAGCCATATACCAGCTGCCATTAACACGAACCCAATAATTCCGGCAACACCCGAACCGGGTATAACTAATATTTCCAACAGCAACATGAGTAGGCCTACCAGGATGAGAATAATAATAACAGGCCACATATTCTATTTAATTTTAACAGTTAGTTTTCGGTTTATCATCTCTGTGTAAAACGGTTTCAATTCATTAAACGAACCGCTCTTTACAGGACATTTTCCTTTGTAATGTGCAATCAACGCACAATTTTCCGCCTGCAAAGGATCGTGTTCACAAACATCAATCAACGACTCAATCACAAAATCAAATGTGTTGACATCATCGTTATACAAAATCAGACGTTTCTGTTCCTCTTGCTGTTCAGCGGTTTGGTCTGAATAAGATGTTTTTTCTTTAGTTGACATGAGCTTTTGCTAATGTTTTATCACATGCTTCAAAGTTAATAAAAATTACATCTAAACATCAAAGTCAAAGTAATAATTAAACATGCTTACCCACACAATTATCCCAACGGAAAACTGTTATACTTTTGTACCACATGGAATCCTTTACAACATTTATAAATTACATCGAAAGAAGATTACAACAACCGCTGCCCGGGCTGGATGCGCAATTACGTCTCGTCCCGGCATCAAGATTAAAAGAGCTTAGAAAGATGACGGGACCACTGAATGCAAGGCAGAGTTCAGTGCTTATACTTTTTTTTCCTTATAAAAACGACATTGGTATTCTGCTGATAAAAAGAACTACTGACCAGAGTGTGCACAGTGGTCAGATATCTTTTCCTGGCGGTAAAAAGGAAGATACTGACCATGACCTTAAAGAAACAGCCCTTCGCGAAACTTTTGAGGAAGTTGGCATTGCGCCGGAATATATAACAATCATCGGTGCCCTTTCCAGACTTTACATTCCACCCAGCAATTTTGATGTTTACCCTTTTGTGGGTTATGTTAATGCTCATCCTCATGTGACGATCAATTCAGAAGTGGAAAAAGTGATGAAAGTTTCGCTTAACGAGCTTACCAATCCAAATCTTCCCATTGAAAAAACCATTAGAGGACACGATGGGCAGCTTTATAAGGTACCCTGTTATTACATTCAGAATGAAACCATTTGGGGTGCTACAGCTATGATGTTGAGCGAGTTGCTAGCCGTTATCCTGGAGTAAGCTGCTATTCTTCTATAATGATCTCATGAATCAATTCCGCTTTCGCTCTGAGCATCTCACTTACACCGCAATACCTGTCTTGCGAAAGAGTTACCGCTTTTTCCAGTTTGGCCATCGGCAGGTCTTTCCCTTTAAAGATGTATTTGATGTATATCGTATGGAAATATTTTGGGTGCTCATCGGTTAGTTCTCCGCTCACTTCTACATTAAAAGAATCGGGTTTTACCCGCATTTTAGTCAGGATGGAGATTACGTCCATTGCCGTGCAACCACCAAGCGACACCAGGGTCAACGGTTTTGGTCTCGGGCCCCTGTCTTTTCCTCCTACGCGTTCTTCCGCATCAATAATAATCTTAAAGTTATTTACTTCGACCTCAAAAGCCATTTCGTCCATCCAGTTGATATTTACTGTTTCTGCCATAATTTTTCTTTTATTCAATTCCGGCTGCGAAAATAATTAAATTGTGTAAATGAAATGTTAACTAATCTATGAACCCGATATCCCCCGGTGCGATACCTGCCTCAAATTTCTGCACTAAAACTCCGCCGGGAGTGTAGCGGTATACAGTTCCGTTGCGGGTGTAATCGTTGGCATCGGTTACATAAACATCTGATCCGGGACTAACCCCGAGGGCATAAAAGTTATCATTCTCGCCTGCCCGGACAAAGTAATTATCAGGCAACTGGGTAGTTGAAATAGCCATCCGGTACACATTTTTATTGAGGTAATAAAGTGTATCACCTGTTTTGTTGATATGCAGATTGTCAGGCGAACTATTGAGATCAGGAAATTCCAGACGCATCAATACGTCCTTGTTTTCAGGATCTATTTTCCATAAAGTCGGAACTTCTTCATTTAAATAACCACCACTACATAAAACCCACAGATGGTTGTTCTTATCCAGCACCATACTGTTCGGTTCCATACCCACTTCTGTGCTATCGGTTACCTGCAGATTTTCGCTGTCGACGATCATGATCATATTGTTCGGTTTATCCTGCTGAAATGCCGACCAGTTGGTAATGAATATTTCATTCCCATACTTCAGCAGGTTTTCCGAAGTCCTTCCTAATGCGATCCGGGATATTATTTCCATGTTTTCCGTATTGATCAATGTCAGGTTGTTTTCATACAGGTCGGAAACCAATGCCCGCTGGTTGTCTATTTTCAGAATATAACGTGGAGAAGTCAAGCCGGTTGTTTTTGCCTGGTATTTACCGGTAACCGCATTAATTTTATATACCACGTGTGAATTATTCACCACTATATAAATACTATTCTCATCAAAAGTGATGCTGTTGGCTACATCGCCCAGTGGCGCTCCGTTGATCCGGTAAAAAACCTGCTGGCTGACTGCGCTGGTTTTATAATTATAATATGTAAGCGAAGCATTACCAGCTGTAAAATTCCCTTCATTAACTACAAACATGGCATTCTGGAACTCTCCGATAGGGGGAGCAGGGGTTTCCTCTTTTTCACAGGAATCTAACAAAAGTACGATAACCAACACCACGATCATTCCTAAAAACCGCATCGATCTTAATTTAATCATGTTCTTTATTATTCTCATATTTTATTATTTCCACTTAAATACTACAAACACTTCATAATTTCTTCCTGGCATCGGCCGCCACAACACGGCTTGATAACTTACATTAAAAAGGTTGTTTACCCCAAACTTCGCCTCAAGACTTACACTATGTATATCAAAACTTTTCCCCACGGAAATGCTACTCAGCGAAAAAGCTGGCAATACGTTGGAATAAAGCGATTCGTCGTTCAGCGATGTATTTCTTTTTCCCGTAAATTGGGTGTTCCATGTGCACTCGAATTTCCGGTACGACAAATAAGCGAATACATTTCCGGAGTGTAACGGTACATAGATCAGTTGCCGCCCGGCGTAGCCTCCTTCTTTAGCTTCGTTGCTTTCGTTAGTAGATTTGGCAAACGAATAACGGGCAATAAACTTATAAACAACCTTGCCTTTCTGCCCGTACATTTGGCCTAAAGCCTCCAGTCCACGGGCATGTACAAAAGCAATATTGCGTGCCGTCCAGTACCTGTAATCGGTAGGCACCCACTGGATCCAGTCGTTGATGTACGAATCGTAGCCGCTCAGCTCCACCGTAAAACCGAGAGTTCCGGAAACACGTTTTACATAAGTGATTCCGCCTTCGTACTGTATTCCATACTCCGGTTTCAGGTATTCATTACCTCCCGGATACCAGTACAGGTCATTTAAGCCAGGCAGATTATAATTGTAATTTGCATTGAACCTAAGATAAAGATCCTGTTCTTCGAAAGGCTTTACGGAAATCCCGGCGAACGGTGCCGGAGGAGTAAAAGCGTTATCAACAAATTGCTGGCGAAGAAGCAGCTCTATATTTACAAATCCAGAAAAACTTTTTGCTATTTTCAGATACAGGCCAAAATCGTTTCTCGACTTTATACCTGAGTAATTATTTGAATTAACCCGGTTCAATGCTACATCCAGACCCGCTGACAACGTCCATCCTCTACTGAGCAATTGTGTCAGCCCGGCCTTGATAAAACCACTGTTTGTTTTGTTAACAGACTGAATAAATGTGACCGTATCTTCCGGATCAACTGAAGTGGCCGTTACCAGCAAATAGTCCAGGTCTTCGTAAAACCAGGCTGCCTTTACCTGAAGCATACTGTTTTTTTTATGAAATTTCCATTTCAGGATATTCCGGCTGGTAAAACTCGCCTGTTCTTCCTTATGGTTATCATGATTCTGGCTGCTCATCACCGGAGGAATTTCCCTGAAGTTCCACTGATTCCAGGTAATAACTTCCAACTCGTTGAAGGCAGATAGCCTGTACGTAAAACTCTGTGTAAACCCTCTGTTGTAATACGAGGCATTCTTTTGTGTCTGCCACTCCGGCGGAATAATTGCCTTGTTATAAAAAGAGAATGAGTTTTCGGAAGAAGTCAGATGAGCAGAGGTCAGCGATGCAAATTTTTCGTTGCCAAGATTCATATTCAAAGAAGAAGAGAACGTTTTGAAACTGCCAAAGGTCTGGATAAACGAGAGTTTTTCGTCAGGCTGACGTTTACCGGAAAACAGATTGATGGCTCCGCCTAATGCTCCCGAAGTGTTTTCGAGCGAGCTCCCGCCGTAATTTAAAATAGCGTGGCTGTAAAAGTTGTTGGGCACGAGCGACAGGTCCACCTGCCCGAGCATGGGTGAGTTGATCTCAATGTCGTTCCACAACACTTTCGTGTGTGAGGCTGCCGTACCTCTGAATGAGGCTGTCGCCAGGCTTCCCTTTCCGTAATTTTTCACAAAGACAGGTGTATGCGCCGATAACAATTCAGCCAGACTCAAATGGTTGAACTCCGATTTGACCAGTGTGTCAATCTCTTCGGTTTTGGTGGGAGCATTACGTTCGTATTTTCGTGCAATGATTTCGGTCTCATCCAGGTAGAGTGTATCGAATATCATCTGTGCTTCTGCTTCCTGAAACAAAATCCAGGACAGAAACGCAAAGGCGATATTTTTCGGGGAAATTGTCATTGACTATTACAGATGAACGATCTTTAATGTGTGCACACTATTTCCGTTAAGTATCCGGATAAACAGTACTCCTTTTGGAAACTCGCTAACAGAAATACTGGTTTCCCTGTGTTGAACTGTACCGGAGGAATAAACCGTGTGTCCTGTAAGATCGTAAATGACAAATTCTCCACCCAGTTCAATACCCGTTATTTTCAGCACATCAGTTACAGGGTTTGGCACCGCCACAATCATATTTCTGTCAGGATTCTCATCGACATCCATATGATTTTTATCGTGGATCACACCTACGGCATCCAAGTCAAAACCTGATGATTCAAAAGGTGTCGGCCACGGGTCGTTAATGATATTTCCCTGGCTGTCGTACGAGCTGTAATCAGGGTCAACACTTCCCACAACATCTACTATCCGAACAGCTATGATATTGGAAACATCCAGCCCTGTGCTGTCTTTCAATTTCTCCAGGTCGAAAGGTGTTCCGTACCCACCTCTGTACTTGCCAGCAAGGTTATGGAGTTTCGTAGCATCCAGAGTACCAAATGAATCCACCTGGTCTTTCGTTTGTGTATAGGAGGTACTCCCAAACCGGAAGAACCGACTGCCATCTGAACTTACCTCCACAAAAGCCAATTCCAGAAACTCGTCACTGAAAGAGTTTTCAAATATGGCAAAATCGAAGCCGGGACCGTTTGCCACGGGTATATCAAAATAGAGTACGGCACTTCCGGCGTCCCCCAGGCTAACCACATTATTGTCGGCTATACCGATGCCTGCTGTGTCAGCTCCGTAAGTGGCATAACCAACGGCTGTGTCACTCATATCAGCGTATCCTCTATGCACAATGCATAGTGATGCCCATTGAACAAAAACTGCACTATCGGCTTTAATAGCAGTACTTCCCGGTTGTCCGGCAGGCGGAGCAAACTGTGCCACAGTTCTGACGGACGTAAGGAGAATTATTCCGGCAATTGCAACCACGTGCAACTGCCGGAATAAATTATATTTCTTAAAAGAAACCATTAGTTTTTAATGAACTTTCCTGTGTATACAGAGCCGGTCGTATAGATTTTAACAAAATAAATTCCAGTATGTAAAGAACTAATATCAATCTCTTTGTGCTCTTTGCCTACACATATAACTTTTCCGGTTAGATTCATGATCTCCGTTGTGGTAACATCTGAATTATCAAGGCCAGTAAAGTGGATGGTTGTGCTTGCCGGATTAGGGTATATGTTCAGGTCCTTAACCAAAAGGTTTTCGTTAATGCCTGTATTTTCCCGATAATCTACGGCAATAGCCTGAGCAGAAATTCCTGCTTCAAAACTGCCTGCATTTTCTCCGCTAAGGTTATAAATAAAACCTTCTCCCGATGAAAAAAAATCTGTCGTTGTCAGATAAAACAGCTTGTTGATGGTATCCATGACTGAAGCGCCAATGGACATCACCTGCTGACTAACTACCGATGTATTTGTAAGTACATGATTAACCAGGTCATACTCGGCAATACCGTTGTTGATCTCAAGATAAAATTTATCGCCCGACTGCCCCGTGGGATTAACAAGTGTTGCTTCATCGTAGGTAAATTGATCAACCACTTCCCCCTGGAGATTAATCGTTGCAGCACGGAATGTATTATTGCCGTACTCTGACCTCATAAAGACGGTAACCAGCACATCCCAGCTGGCAAAGAAGCCAATGTCTTTGAAAAATTCGCCAAGGTCACTTTCCGTCATCACTACGTTATTAGCCAGATCGATGACGGCTGATTTGCCCGTAGTGCTCCCGTATGCCCCGGGTATGGCCACCATCACATAATTACCTCCCATCACCAGCATATCCGATGCCTCACCCGACACACCGCCGAACTCAGTGATTAGCGAAAGATCATCCATTGTATAAGTCCTTACAAAATTTTCGATGGTTGGATACCAGAACGAAGCAACAAGCACATCTCCGTTGGTTACCAGCTTATTTACTCCCGGAGCAGCAACCGAAGTCACCTTTTCGTAGGTGTCGATATTCAGTTTTACAATGGAGTCCTGAGCTGCCACGTAGGCAAACGGAGCATTAATCAGGACATCCTGAACCGATTGTGTGTAGATAGTGGCAAACTCAGTGGTTTCACCTGATGCTGGGTCGTACGAAGCAACTGTCACATAGTCGTCCGGATCGCTGTAATTTCCACCGTTAACAAGAATCACCTGTTTGGTAAAATAAGAGGTTTGTGCAACAGCACTCACTGCTGTAAACATCCAGAAGGAAGCCAGCAGACTTACAAAGTAAAATTTTCTCATAATAAAAGTTTTAAGGTTGATAAATAAAATATTTCCTCAAAACCTTTCAGGAACAAACAATAAGGAATGTTTCTAGAACATCACCAAGCCATTATCCCGAAAGCTTTGATAATTTACCGGCACGGCAGGTCTTCTGACTCGCTCACCCCTGAGGCCTTCCCAATTCACTCCCCTTATGTCGGGAAAATCAGTGACCCAGGTTTCAGAGGCTTTTTTTGAGCTTACAGCAGCGGGAACTGTACAGGATTTACACCTGTTTCCCTATTAAGCCATCCATCCGGTCTGATGGATATTATCGGCACCATTGCCTGGTACAAATGTAACACATTTTCTGAATTTATTTTAATTACAAGTAACAACTTGTCAATGAAATTAATTTATATACTTTTGCACTACTCAAGCACTTGCAACAAGATGTATATACGCATAAAAAGCATATGGTTATTACTGGCGGGCTCTGTCATTCTTCTTCTAGCATCATGTGCAAAAAACAGTTACAGCCATAAATACAACAATTCTTACAGGTCGTACTCCCAGTCAGCCTACCCTGTATCACAAAAGTCGACTCCTGTAGTTAAAAAATATGTGATTCCTGGTCGGAAAAAAGCTGTTCTTGGTCAGGATGGCAGGTTCCTGAAATAAAAATCATACCTTTTAAGAAGGTGGCCTTGCTTTGCCCCTGAAAGGGCCTATTAATCATTTCTTCATTTTAATATCGAACTCCGATTAACGATGTTAGAATTCCGAAGTATTCGGAATCAACCATCAAAAATCAACATTCGTTAATCGATATTCGCCATTCAATTTATATTATCAAATTCAGGCGAAACCAATAGAACATGACCACCAGCAAAGCAGGTGGTTTTTCAATGAAAAATAAAAAAACCGCCCTGATTCTGCGAGCGGTTTCTTTTCAGCTAAAACAATTTCTTATTCTTCCTCCATATAAGGATATCTAAAATCTGTTGCAGGGATAAATGTTTCTTTTATTGTGCGTGGGCTCACCCAACGCAACAGGTTTAAACTTCCACCGGCTTTATCATTCGTACCTGACCCTCTAGCCCCTCCAAACGGCTGTAAACCAACCATCGCACCGGATGGTTTGTCGTTGATGTAAAAATTACCGGCAGCATAACGCAATACCTTACAGGCCTGAATCATGGCATACTTATCATTCGAGAAAATAGAGCCCGTTAAAGCATAAGGCGATGTCTGGTCACAAATATTCAGGGTTTTAATGTAATCCTTATCATCGTAAACATAGATGGTCATCACAGGGCCAAAAATCTCTTCTTTCATGGTAGTGAAATCAGGATTTGTGGTCTTCAGAATAGTCGGCTGGATAAAGTAACCAACCGATTTATCACCAGTTCCTCCGGTAATAATTTCGCAGTCATCTGTGTTTTTTGCAATATCAATATATTGCATGATGTTGTCAAAGGATTTTTCATCAATAACCGCATTCATGAAATTGGAAAAATCTTCAACGCCGCCGACTGTTATTCGTGAAACTTGTTCTTGCAGATTTTTCTTCACTTCACCCCACAGTGACTTAGGAATATATGAACGTGATGCAGCTGAACATTTCTGACCCTGATATTCGAAAGCCCCGCGGACAATAGCTGTGGCCACTTCAATGGGATTGGCCGATTGATGGACAAAAATAAAATCTTTTCCACCGGTTTCGCCAACCAGTTTCGGATAGGAAACATAATTGGTTAGATTCTGAGAAACACCACGCCATAAGCTATTGAAAGTGGCATTGGATCCCGTAAAATGGATACCTCCCAAATCTTTGTGTTTCAAGACGATATTTCCAATAACCGAACCGGGGCCGGGCACAAAATTAATCACGCCATCCGGTAAACCTGCTTCCTTAAAAATCTTCATCAGGTAGTAACTTGATAGCAAAGATGTTGTTGCTGGTTTCCATACCGTCGTATTTCCCATCAGCGTAACTGCCATGTTTAAGTTGGAGGCAATGGCCGTAAAATTGAACGGAGTAACCGTAAAAACAAATCCTTCCAGCGCCCTGTATTCCATGCGGTTAAACTGGCCAAATTCTGATTTAGGCTGTTCGTTATATATCTGCGAAGCAAAATAGATGTTGTACCTCAAATAATCAATGGTTTCGCAAGCTGCATCAATTTCAGCCTGGAAAACACTCTTGTCCTGCCCCAGCATCGTAGATGCAACAATCAAACTCCGATATTTTTTTGACAGCAATTCTGCGGCACGTAGCATGATTGACGAGCGCTCCAAATAGGAAATATCCTCCCACTTTTGTTTGGCTTTAAGCGATGCATCGATGGCAAGATTCACTTCTTTTTCTGTTGCCTGGTGATAAGTCGCCAGTACATGACTGTGTTTGTGTGGCATGACCACTTTATCTGTTTTTCCAGTTCTGATTTCCTTTCCACCGATAATCAGAGGGATTTCTATTTCCTGATTGCTTAGGCGTTCTAATTCCGCAACAACTTCTTCTCGCTCTTTGCTTCCCGGTGCATAATCCAAAATGGGTTCGTTTTCCGGCACGTCAAATAAAAATATTCCATTATTCATGTTTATAGCTATTTAGGTTTAATATAATTAAGTGCTCTGTGATTTAAACAGACTGCAAAAATAATCTATTTTAATTAAGTCTAATTTAATATAATAGAATTTTTTTGTTAATCTTCGGAAAGGTATTTTGATGAGGGCGAGGCAATCACCCAGCCTTGTAAGTCAAAATATTATACTGCAATAATTTGTAAGAGGTAATGGAATTTGAATTTCTGGAGAAATGAGGTATAAGAAGTGCACTATCATCCTCCACTAATCAGGTGAATAATCTGAACATCATCACCGTCAACAACTTCCTGCGTAGCACACTCATTCTTTTTGATGAGTTTTCCATTGACTTTAATCACAAGCATTTTGAAAGAGAACTTTTTCAATTTAAGAATTTCAGCAATAGTAAGGCTCTCCTCTTCAAAAAATTGCGGTCTGTTATTTAAAGTGATGTTCATATTATAATTCGTTAAGGAGTATTTCCAAAACAGTATTGGCCTGCATATGAGCAACAATGCCAACCCGCGGTGCAAGGGGAGGTAAGTCTTCTGAAATCTCCCTCACTTCATCACCGCAAATAAACAGATTGTCTGCCTGCCGGCAATGAATCGAATTGCTTTCGCCCCAACCGGCCATTCCCAACCCCAAAACCAAGGGGGTCTTCGGCAAATATTTTGATGCTGTTTCTACAATTGTTTGTTTCATTTCGGCTTTGTCAAAAGCCTCCACAATCACATCTGAGTTTTGATAAATTTCAACAATGCTGATTGCATCCAGTTTAATGTCATGCACTTCAACTTCTGTTCCGGGATTAATCAGCTGAATATTCTCAGAAAGACAATCCACTTTTTTCCGGCCAATCTGATTATAGAAATAATACTGTCGGTTCAGGTTGTTTTCTTCAATAACATCAAAGTCGGCAATAATGAGTTTGCCCACACCTACTCTGGCCAGTGCAACCGCGCAGTTTGAACCCAACCCGCCACAACCTGCAATGCCAACAGTTTTGTCCTTGAGTTTTTCTTTTATCTGCTTAAAATTCATCCCGGCAATACACTACTTAAGTTGAGTACCAAAATTGGTTTTGAATATTCAAAAATACATTTTTTAAATTGTTTGTTGTTTTTTACTGGAAAGCATAAGTTCCTAAAGGTCATTTTCTTTCCTGAACAGCCGTATTAAAATCCGTTATGCTTTCATTTGCATATCTGATTATTAGCACTTTTCGTCCTATTAATTGTAATAATTTCTATTTTTGTTGTGTGCATTTCTTAGCGAAATCAGAAACAATAAAATACATAGCAATGAATATTGAAGAAATTAAAAATCAGCACAAATTATTAAAAGAGTGGACTTATGAGATAACTCCTATTGAAAAGGGATATTCTGATAAAACGCTCTATATTAATGTTTCAGACAACACCATAAAAACCAAAGATGTTCCACCCGAAATGAAAGAAAAGTTTATTGGAGGGAAGGGATATGGGCTCAGGTATTTGTGGGATGCTACGAAACCTGACACCAAATGGAATGACCCCGAAAATGAGATTGTCATATCTGGCGGGCCAATTTGCGGGATTACTCAATATTCAGGAACCGGGAAGTCATTGGTTGTGAGCATATCCCCCCTTACGAATTCGGTAATTGACAGTAATGTTGGTGGATATTTTGGGCCGTTCCTGAAATTCTCAGGCTTTGATGCAATTGAGCTTCAGGGTAAAGCTGAAAAAGACATCATCATATTTATTGATGGCGTGCATGGTAAAATCGAAATTCTTGAAGCCCCGGCCGAAGCTATAGACAGCCATGTGCTTGCCGAGCAACTGACAGAGATGTATGCTGATGATGACCGCGACAGGAAAAATGTGGCCGTTGTTTCAACAGGGAAAGCTGCTGAGCATTCATTTATTGGCATGCTTAACTTTAGTTTTTTCGATTCCAAGCGGAAGCACGTGCGACTGAAGCAAGCTGGTCGTGGTGGTATCGGTACGGTTTTCCGCGATAAAAGAATCAAAGCATTGATTTGTAAAGTTCCGGGTGTTAAAGGAAACCTGAACAATGTGGTTGACCTGAAAGCCATCATGGAGAGAGGAAAAACGTTCAACCGGGAAATGCGCGAACTTGATGACGACCAAGCTGAAATGAGAACCAAAGGAACGGCTCACCTGATGGAGATCATGAATGATTATGACCTTCTTCCAACCAACAATTACAAATTTGGAAGCCATCCCGACATTAAAAACATTGACTCTGAAGAATGGAAACGCCGCTTTACCCAAGGCATCCCCGATGGTTGCTGGATTGGTTGCAACATGTCGTGTTCGAAAGGTGTTGATAATTACGAAATAAGAACAGGTCCCTATGCCGGACAGAAGGTTTTGGTTGACGGGCCGGAATATGAAAATGCCGGAGGGCTGGGTTCAAACTGTGGAATTTTCAATCCTGATTATATCATCGAAGCCAATTTTTATTGCGACACTTACGGTATCTGTACCATTTCGTGGGGAACACTTATGGCTTTTATCATGGAGTGTTATGAAAACGGCATTCTTAACGAGGAAAGAACCGGCGGTTTAAAGCTCAATTTCGGGAACTCTGATTCAGCCATGGAAGTTATGCACCAGCTTGCCCGCGGAGAAGGATTCGGCCTGATTGCCGGTTTGGGTGTTCGCAGAATGAAAGAAATGTTCATTGAAAAAGGATGGGGCGATGCCGATTTCCTGCAGGATATTGGCATGGAAAACAAAGGCCTAGAATATTCCGAATATATTTCCAAAGAATCGCTGGCACAGCAGGGCGGGTTTGCCATGACAAACAAAGGCCCGCAGCATGATGAAGCCTGGCTTATTTTTATGGATATGGTAAATAACCAAATTCCCACTTTTGAGGACAAAGCAGAAGCTCTGCACTATTTCCCTATGTTCCGCACCTGGTTCGGATTGATGGGATTATGTAAACTTCCATGGAATGATGTTGAACCTGAAAATAATGCAGAGACGGATGAACCGGCAAAAGTACCGGAACACGTTGACAATTATGTGACCATCTTTAATGCGGTTACAGGTCAGAACATTGACAAAGACGAAATGATCCGCCAGTCGGAAAGAGTGTATAATTTCCAAAGGATTTTTAACCTGAGAAGGGGATTCGGCATCCGGAAATACGATGCGCAACCATATCGCGCCGCAGGTCCAGTTACTATTGAAGAATACGAATCAAGAGCAGAACGCTACGACAAGCAAATGAAGGAACTTATTGGTGTTGACCCGGAAGGAAAAACAACGGAAGAAAAACGCGATATTATTCGTAAATACCGTGAAGGCCAATACGAGAAACTCTTAGACGCCGTTTACTTCAGAAGAGGCTGGAACAGCAATGGTGTACCGAAAATATCTCATCTGAAAAACCTGGGAATGGATCTTCCTGAACTTATTGAACTGATTGCACCCTATCAGGAAGATTAAAGATTCTTTAAAAAAGTTTGATGAAGGCGTTCTCTGTAAGTTTGGAGAACGCTTTTTGTTTAAATAATACTCATTCTAAATAAGGTAAGTCTTAAACCAGAAACAAGTTTCATTATTACATTTGCAACCGATATGTAAAAAATCGCATATCGATTAAAATATATATATGAAACCACCAAGAAGTTCGAAAAATGATGTTTTCTTAAGATACAAACTATGGTTATCCGCAGTTTCGGGAGAAGGAATTATTGGTGAAGGGCAATATCAATTACTTCGGGCCATCGAAGAAAAAGGCTCCCTTAAAGCAGCTGCCGAGGAATTGGGGATGAGCTACCGAAAATCATGGGGAGACATCAAAAACGCCGAAGAATTACTTGGCTATGAACTGACTGAAAAACAACGTGGGGGAAAAGACGGCGGCAACTCACTACTGACTGACAAAGCAAAAAAATTACTGGAAGCCTACGATGCTTTACACAAAAAAATGGATACGGCTATTGAAGATGCATATGAAGACTTTAAAGCGCAGATTAAATGAGGATCCTAATTGGCATAGACGATACCGACAATAAAGAAAGTCGGGGAACTGGTTATAATTCCAGGCAATTGGCTGGCGCCATCGAAGCCCATAATCTTGGGGTTGTGCATGGTATTACACGGCATCAGTTGTTTGTGCATCCCGACATTCCGTACACCTCACACAACAGTTCGGCCTGCCTTGACGTAAGCAGTTCTGATTTTAAAGCGCTTAAAGATTTTTGCCGTAGTTTTATGCTGGATATTGCCGCCACTGGTTCCGATGTTGGCCTTTGTATGGTTGAAAAGAATAAAGTGACAGACGAAATAGTCAAATGGGGAACAGATGCCAAATCAAATGTCTTGAAAATGGATGATGCCATTAAGAAAGCTGAAAGAAATAATATATTCCTAGAAGGTTTGACGGGAACAAAAGATGGCATAATTGGTGCCTTGGCAGCCGTTGGCTTAAGAAACAGTGGAAATGACGGGCGTTTTATCTGGCTAAATTCAAAGAAAAAACTTCGGGATATTGAGGATGGGATTCGCAGTGTTGAAGAATTAATCAATGAATCAGGAGTTAACAGGATTCAATCAAATGACAACTTCACAGTCGGCCTAAAAGACAAGGTGTATTTAAATGAATGGGCAAGACCTGTTCTTCAAAATAATCAATCCGTATTATTAGTTGAAAAAGTAATAAACAATCAGAATTATGAATGGAAATGTGCAGCAAAAGAGTTTGTTAAGGGCATCTCAAACTAACCTGACCATTACACGCGTATTGGAAATAATCCTTCTTTTTTTAGCGGGAGTGCTGGCTATTGTGCTTCACGAACGTTTAAGAAATCCAATTAGCATTCCGGGGCATCACGGCATCGAATTTATGGCCATTATTCTCGCAGTCCGATTGAGCTCCAAAATAAAATGGGCGTCTGGCATTTCAGCATTGGGTATTGGCATCTTCATTCTGTTTCCGGTGCTCGGCTTCAAAGACCCCATGGTGGGTTTCAATTATATGCTGCCCTGTTTATTTATAGATATAGTTTACAATTTTATGCCTGCAAAGAAGTACAGAAATATTATGCTTATTGTAGCTGCAGGCCTGGGTTATATGCTGATTCCTGTCAGCCGTTTAATCGTAACTGTTTCTACCGGTTACCCCTATTCTTCATTTTTAAAATATGGGTTTGTTAAGCCAATAATAACGTTCATGCTGTTCGGAATCCTTGGTGGACTTCTGGGAATAGGAATTTTTAACATAGGAAAGAAATTATTTAGTAAAAAATAGATAATTGAAGCGGTTTGGTTAGCACCCTGTCGCTTTTTTATATGGTCATCGTTATGCAAAATATTACATATCGCTAAAAATGAATAAATTACTTGTTCTGTTCATACTCCCGGGGGTTGTGCTTTTTGCCTGCAATAAAGAGCAACCCAACTATCCACCACCTACAGTTCGTTTTGTTACTGACAGTGGTTATATTTTTCATGACACAATCTTAACGTTGGGCGAAAAATTTAAAATTGGTATTGATGCCAATAATCCCAATGTAAATCTCACAAATTTCATCATCAATATTGAGGGCGAGGAAATTGAAAACTATGTGGATTCAGGGATGAACACAGCCAGTCTTCATTACCGAAAAACACTTACAAAAGGGATAGCTAATACTGAGAAGTGGACTTTTATTATTCGCGACAGGAACCTCAAATCCTCCGAAATCAGTCTGAACATCAAAAGAGACACAAACACTGCTTATGGAGATATCATTTACTTCCCTTCTGTAGAAATAGGTACACAAAACCAGCCGGATGGCAGTTTCTTTTCGCTCAGCGAAGAGGCCGTTTACACTTTAGAAGAGGCATTTCTGAACCAGGATGTGATTGACCTCTGCTATTACTACGATTTTATAGATACCGACGAGCACACCATCGCTTCACCGGGCGCCAGTATCGATACATCGGTCTTCCCCGGCGAAAGTGGCCTCGACAGTTGGATAAACCGCAGAACCACGCGCTTTAAACACGCCGACATCACAAGCGCAGAATTTGAGGGAAGTACCAACGACAGCCTGCTAATTGTAGCATACGGTCAATCAGATGGCAAGCGCAAAGCGAAGAATTTACAAAGCGGCAACATATTTTCTTTTAAAAACGAAGACGGGAAGATGGGCTTATTCCTGGTTAATTCCGTTTCGGGAACAGATGAAGGAACAATCAACATCTCCATTAAAGTACAGGAATAATGAAGCGAAAAAAATATCCATTATTTCTACTGCTCTGGCTGACAATACTGCAACCGGTTTTTGCACAGGAAACTGCCAGTATCGACACGGTAAATATGGATGAGGTGGTGGTGACGGCAAACCGAAGTTCACGGCTCATCGAGGATATTCCGGGCCGTATTGAAAAGATTGAAGCCAAAGCAATCAAAGCACTTCCGGTGCAAAACGTGGATGATATCTTGCGGAATGTGGCTAATGTACACGTCAACCGGAGTTGGGGAATTTTTTCGAAAAACGCCAGTGTAACCATGCGCGGCCTCGATGGCAGTGCGCGGGTTCTGGTCTTGCTGGATGGCGTTCCTCTTAATAAGTCGGCCGGTGGTTCCGTCAACTGGCACTTGCTTTCTACCGACGACATCGCCAAGATTGAAATCATCAAAGGCCCGGCATCTGCCCTGTACGGAAACAATGCAATGGCCGGGGTTATCAGTATTATTACGAAGGAACCAACAAAGAAAATTCAGGGCGAAGTGGGATTATTTGGCGGCTCATACAAATCTTTCGGCGGTGAGTTTAACATCGGCGGAAACCTGCTAAAAGACAACAAGGGATTGAGTTGGGGAATCAATTCGTTTTACCGGCAGGGAGACGGTTACATTCTTGTTCCCGAAGAATCCCGCGATTCAACAGATGTCAAAACTAATTTAAAGGAATACAATATTGGGGCAAAACTGGGCTACCGTTTTAACAAAAACCAGAAACTAGAAGTTGCCTACCAAACTTCGAACGATATCCGGGGACAGGGCCGGCAAGTGTATGAAAATATGGGTGATTACATTTCGATGAACACACATTTGCTCAGAGCAAATTACCAAGGCACTTTCAACAAAACACTGCTTAACGTAAGTGCGTTTTACCTATACGAAAATGAATTTAAACAAAATGAATCGATAGGTTCCAACTCTGGAAAATACAAATTGAGCGACCGCGATTCTTACAAAGACGATATCGGTTTGTGGATCAATGCTACAACTCATCTTTCCGACAAGAACATTCTAACCTACGGCCTTGATCTGAAGCGGGGAACAGCAGACGTAAGCAATACTTATTACACTTCAACCGATGTTTTAACCTATGAAGGAACACTTAATTTTATTGGTTTTTTCTTACAGGATGAATACAAAATGCTGAATGGAAAACTCGTTTTTGTGGCAGGCGCCCGGATGGATTTTGCAAGTTACGCTAACGGGCGACTCATTGTTGAAAATCCAACGTCAAACACTGGTTTTACCAGTCCTTTTGACAGTGTCTTTGCGACTTCTTCATGGAATTCTTTCAGTCCCAAACTGGCACTGAAATACAAATTCGCAAGAAATCAATCCATTTACATTTCTTGTTCACAAGGTTTTATGCCTCCACGGCTGGATGATTTATCCAAGTCGGGAAAAATCCGCAAAGGCTTTAAACTGGCCAATCCTGATTTAGGGCCCGAATACCTCACCAATTACGAATTGGGATTTACTTTCCAGTTCTTCAAAAAACTAAGCGTCGAACCATCGGCTTATTATTCTTTGGGCAAGGATTTCCAGTATTTTGTCGGGACAGGCGACTCCATTGACACCGGTGACGATGTACCGAGACCGATTTACCAGCGACAAAATATTACGAAGGTGGAAGTTCTTGGGGCTGAAATCTCGGTAAACTTTCAGGTCCTGCCAAAACTACTGCTCTCGGCCAATTACAGCTACAACCACTCCACCATCAAGGAGTTTAACAAGCCTGAGGCTTATGAAAAAGACCTCACAGGAAAATACCTGAATGAAGTTCCGAAACATATGGTTTACGTCGGTATTCAATGGGACAACAAAATCATAAACACGACTGTCTCCTACAATTATATTGGTAGTCAATGGTACGATGAGTGGAACACCACCCTCCTTGCCGCTTACGATTTGATTGACATCCGGTTTTCAAGAGCATTCGGGAAGCATTTTTACGCCTCATTATCCATTCAAAATATTTTGGACAAAGCTTTTATCGACCGGAAGGGATACCTGTCGCCGGGAAGATTTATCACAGGAGAAGTTAAATTTAAATTCTAAATATTTTAAAATCAAGATTATGAAAAAAATATTTTTATTCGCATTGTTAACAACTATCGCCTTTACTGTTGCAATCCAGATGAAAGTGAATGCGCAGGACACCCTTGTCCAATGGACATTCCCGGGTGAATCAGGAGAAGCTGATGGTGGAGTTATTGAGGGGAACCTCACTAAAGTAATTGAAACAGCTGGCGGTACAAGCGAAATTCAGTTCAAAAACGGATTCACCACGAAAGCTGCTCAGGCAACCGGATGGGATGCAGGTGCTCATGAAAAAAAGTGGAAGGTGGAATTTGAAACTACAGGATACCGAAGTATTAACTTATCATCAAAAATTTCATCGGGGGGACAAAACCCCGGGCCCAGGGATTTTAAAGTACAGTACAAATTAGCTGAAGGCGCGTGGACTGATGTAGCAGACTCAGAATTTCAAACTGCCAACGACTGGACAACCGGAGTTCTTTTTGAACTTCCTATTCCAGATGCCTGTTTTAATCAATCCCTTGTTAAAATAAGATGGGTCATGACATCTGATACAGCATCAGACGGTTCAATTGTAGCTGAAGATGGTAAATCTAAAATTGATGACATTTTTATTACCGGCGAAATTATCGATGGAACTGATGAAACGGCTCTCAAACAGGGCATTAAGATTTATCCGAATCCTGCAAGTGATTATTTTGTACTGGAAAGTCCATCAGCTATTCAACTTGATTTATATGATGAAAATGGGGGGGAAATTCTAAGCAAACAAGGAATAGTTATAAAAAGGATTGATGTTTCATACTTAAAAACCGGGACCTATTTTATAAAAGTTACGGATGAGGAAACCAATTTAAGCACAACACAGAAAATAATCATTCAATAAGCAGGTCATGATACAATTTGAGAAAGCTTTAGATATTGTTCTGAATTCGCTTCAGTTTACGCTGCCAAAAGAAAGAACAAACATTAATGATTCGTTAGGCAGAATACTGGCTGAAGATGTCAGGTCGGATATGAATATGCCGCCCTTTGATAAATCGGCAATGGATGGTTTTACATGTAGAAGAGAAGATATTGATAACGAACTGGAAATCATCGAAATAATACCAGCCGGCAAGGTGCCTGAAAAGCGTATCGGCAAAAATCAATGCGCAAAAATCATGACAGGTGCCATCGTGCCTGAGGGTGCTGATTGCGTGATCATGGTTGAGCATACGGAAGTAACGGGAGACAACACCATCCAGTTTGCGTTCGATTATACCAACAACAACATCTGCTATTTTGCCGAAGACATAAAAAAAGATGACCTGGTTCTGCAAAAAGGAATCGAAATCAAACCACAACACATTGCTGTAATGGCTTCTGTTGGATACACAGAGCCGTTGGTTTCAAAACAACCCAGGATCGGAATTATCTCAACAGGTGATGAACTGGTCGAGCCATCGGTGTTTCCCGGCAAATCACAAATCAGGAACAGCAACGGTTATCAGTTGATTGCCCAGGTTAAAAGAGCAGGGGCAATTCCGGTTTATATCGGGATTGCTGAAGACTCGGAAGAGGTGACTTTTACAACAATCTCAAAAGCACTTCGGGAAAATGATGTAGTACTTCTAACGGGAGGCATTTCGATGGGCGATTTTGACTTTATACCGGAAGTTATGGTTAAAGCAGGAATTGATATTAAGTTCAGGTCGTTAGCCGTAAAGCCGGGAAAACCAACTATATTCGGAACCTATAGCAAAAACAAATTTATTTTCGGGCTTCCCGGCAACCCGGTTTCATCCTATACACAATTTGAGCTGCTCGCCCGTCCTCTTATGTTGAAATTAATGGGTTGCTCTGAGCCAATAGCAGATGTGAAGCTACCCATGGGGAGTGAATACATCCGGAGAAAATCAGCCAGAAAATCATTTATACCGGTTACTATTTCCGGGGGTAAAGTTTATCCGGTTGAGTATCATGGATCAGCTCATATTCATTCGTATGTGTTTGCCAATGGTATAACGTCAATTGAAATTGGAAAAGAAAAATTAGAAACAGGAGAATTAGTAGATGTACGACAAATTTAACAGGAAAATTAACTATCTAAGAATTTCCGTTACCGACCGGTGCAATTTAAGATGCACCTACTGTATGCCTGAAGAAGGAATTCAGCTTTTACAGCATGCGGATATTATTTCTCTTGAAAATATAGCCGAAGTAGTAAAGGTAAGTGTTGGTCTTGGGATTGATAAAATCAGAATTACCGGCGGCGAGCCTCTTGTCAGAAAAGGAATCATTGATCTGGTTAAAATGATTGCAGTTATTCCCGGGGTTAAGGATTTTGGGTTATCAACAAACGGCATCTTACTGAAAGAATATGCCCATGAGCTTAAAAAAGCCGGGCTGCACCGGGTAAATGTCAGTCTCGACACACTTGACCCCGAACGCTATAGAAAGATCACCAGACTTGGTGATGTCCGTAAGGTTCTTGAAGGCATTTCCGAAGCAAAGAAAGTTGGTTTGACTCCCGTAAAGATCAATTGTGTTATCAAGCAATCGTCGTCAGAGCCAGATGCTGTTGAAGTAGCAGAATACTGTAAAAAGAACAATCTTCAAATTCGATATATCCATCAAATGGAACTCAGTAACGGACAGTTTTCTGTAGTAGAAGGTGGTGAGGGGGGCGATTGCAAGATATGCAACCGGCTTCGGCTAACTGCAAACGGATACATTAAACCGTGCCTGTTTAACAATCTTGAATACAACATCAGGGAATTTGGAATTGAAGGGGCCATTTTAAAAGCGCTCAAACATAAACCAAAGTGTGGAAGTGTGAATACTAACGGGACATTTTATAATATTGGAGGGTAAGTGTAATAATGAGTGAATAAGACTGAATTTGAGTTAATTGATTACGACTATGCTGTTGGGTAAAAATTAAAATATATGAAAAAACTAAGTCATACAAATTCTGAAGGAAAAGCCAATATGGTTGATGTGGGCTACAAACCGAATCAAATAAGAACTGCTAAAGCTGAGGGTTTTATAAGCTTAAGCAAGGAAACTATCCGGCTCATAAATGAGAACCAAATGAAAAAGGGGGATGTGCTCACGATAGCTGAAATAGCAGGCATCCAGGGGGCAAAACGAACCAGTGAACTAATTCCATTGTGTCATCCTTTGCAGCTTACTAAAGTCGAAATAAAGGCTGTTATTGAAGAAACCGGCGTTCTGATAAAAAGTTTAGTCAGATGTGTGGGACAAACAGGGGTAGAAATGGAAGCCCTGAACGGTGTTAGTATAGGCCTCCTAACTATCTACGATATGTGCAAAGCCGTTGATAAGAAGATGAAAATAGATAATATAAAATTAGTGGAGAAGACTAAAGAGGATTTATAAAAAATGGAAACAAAAACTATAAAAATATTAAGCACAAATATTTCTGTTAAAAAGGGTACTGTTAAAAAACCTGTTGATTCTATTGAATTAAACAATAAAGGGATCAAAGATGATGCCCATGCAGGCAACTGGCATCGGCAGGTGAGTATGTTAGGGGTTGAAAGCTTTGACAGGTTTTCTGAATTGGCCGGAAGAAAGATAAATTTTGGAGAGTTTGCCGAAAACATAACCACGGAAGGAATGGAACTTTTTTATACTGCCCCGTTCGACAAATTTTCGAATGAACATATTGAGCTTGAAGTAACCCAGATTGGTAAAAAGTGCCATGGCGATTCGTGTGCCATATACAGGGAAGTGGGCAACTGTGTCATGCCAAAAGAAGGAATATTTGTTCGCGTGATCCGTGGTGGAAAGGTCAGAAATGGCGATCTGCTTGAATATCATCCAAAAGTATTTAAAACGCTGATTATTACGCTGAGCGACAGGGCAAGTAAAGGTGAATATGAAGACAGAAGCGGGCCAAAAGTTAAAGAGGCCATGGAGACTTTTTCAGCCATGAACAGGTGGCGTAATACGATCAGCAACATCGTCATTCCGGATGATGAAAATAAACTGAGAGAAATTTTACAACAAGCAAAAAACACGTACGACTTCATTTTCACAACCGGCGGAACAGGAATAGGCCCAAGAGACATTACGGTTGATGTAGTCAGGCCATTCCTCGACAAAGAAATACCCGGTATAATGGATATGATCAGAGTTAAATATGGCATGGAGAAACCAAATGCTCTTATCAGCAGAAGCATTGCAGGACTCTATGACAACACAATGGTCTTCACCCTCCCCGGGAGTGTAAAAGCTGTTAACGAATATATGGCCGAAATCACGAAAATACTTCGCCACTTGCTTTTAATGCTTTATGGAATTGATGCGCATTAGCAGGTAAACGCTTGCATCTTGTTTCGGCTTATTTCATTGTGCTTCCCTTACAGGAATTTTTAAACTCTTTAGCAGTTGCGTCCTAAACGATGAAGAAAGATTGCATTAAAGCCGTGAATGATTTATAGTTATCGGGTACTCTCGAAATGGGGGGCTTCCACCTTTGAAAAAATGCGTAAATAAAATCAATTCATGGAACGTTAATAAAGAAAATCTGTTTGAGCGTAGCGAGTTATTTTCTTTTAGTGGAATGTATTGATTTTTAGCAATTTTTTCAGCAGTGGCGGCATTTTTTGCATCCTTTTTTTTGCTGTAGAAAAAAAGG
>Ga0209013_10000145_pt1 | contig 56004 bp, 42 predicted proteins | sample Cruoilmetagenom2_FD_187291 | JGI IMG/M metagenome (GOLD analysis project Ga0209013, IMG submission 187291) | Oil polluted marine microbial communities from Coal Oil Point, Santa Barbara, California, USA - Sample 2 (SPAdes) (version 2) | ecosystem: Environmental > Aquatic > Marine > Oil seeps ...
GCTTTGAACTGAATATGGATTAGGTTTGTACTTTTTGCCGACCAATTTATGCGAGGATAGTCATAATTGCTCATTTTTGATGATTTTTCAACATCCTCGGGTGAGAAGGTCAGGCTATTTAGTCAATAAATCAGCAGCGGCGGTTGCCATTAGGGCTACACCCTTTGGAAGCGCTCCCTCGTCGAAATCGAAGCGTGGGTGGTGGTGGGCGGCGTCTTTGCCTTCGGCCGAGTTGGCCGATCCGACGAAGATATAGCAGCCGGGGATCTCCTGCATCATGTAAGCCATGTCCTCGGAGCCCATGGTGGTGAATGCCGTATCGATCTCGTTTTCGGGCAGGAGACCAGCGGCCGCCGCCTGGACTCTTTTCGTGATTGATGGGTCGTTGACAACCGGCGGTGTCAATGATTTAAGGGTAATATCTGCCCGACAACCCATAGCATTTGAAACACCCTGCACGATTTCTTCGAATCGCTCAAGCACTTTCAGACGCACTTCTGGATCGAAGCTGCGGATTGTGCCCTTCAACTCCACCTGGGGTGGAATGACGTTGAATGCTTCTCCCGCCAGGACCGCAGTAACGCTGACCACGGCCGTCTTCAGCGGTGGGACGTTGCGGGAAACGATGCTCTGCAAAGCGCTGATCACCTGGGCGGCAGCAATCACCGGGTCAGCAGTCTGGTGGGGACTGGCGCCGTGCCCACCGCTGCCTGTGATGTACACATGGAAAGTCTCAGAAGCGGCCATAACAGGGCCAGGCGTGATTCCCAGCCAGCCGAGCGGCTTATCGTTCCACAGGTGCATGGTGAGGCAAAAATCTGGCTGGGGGTCCCCCAGTACACCTTCAGCAACCATCCTTTCTGCGCCGCCCAGCCCTTCCTCCGCAGGTTGAAAAACGAACTTAACTCTACCTGACAGCCGGTCAATGTCCTCGTGCAGCAAACGCGCTACAGTCAATCCGATGGCGGTATGTCCATCGTGACCGCAGGCATGCATGACCCCGGGAGTCAACGAAGCATATTCTGCGCCCGTCTCCTCCAGGATAGGCAGCGCGTCCATATCGAACCGCAGCAGAGCGGTTGGTCCGGGACGACCTGTATCGAGCATGGCGACAACTCCTGTCTCAGCGATCCCGGTCGTGACCTCAAGGTCAAGAGCGTTCAGTTCACGCGCCACAATGCCCGCAGTGCGATATTCCTGCAGACCCAATTCAGGGTGCATGTGAAAGTCGCGCCTCAACGCTTGCGTATAGTCGTGGTGTTCATTCGCCCGATCTAAATAATGTGCCATAATCTCCACCGCCTATACTTAATTAGGACTTACGAAGTTCAGGATTGCTGGGGGTGTGGTGGGGCGGCTTTACCGCCCCACCACACCCCCGAAGCCTATCCAACAGCGTAACTTCTATTAATTTAATGCCCTAAATAAGCGCGAATCAGCGTCTTCTTCTCTTTCGATTCTTGGTGTCACCCCTGGATTGATTGGGCTGCTGTTTACCGCAGCTGCACCCACCTTCGGGATGCTTGCCGCAGGGTTCTGCGGCTTTTTTACGCAGTGCTTCCAATTCTTCCCATGGTTGAATTTCGTCGTGGCTGAATTCCTGTTTTACGCCGGTGTCCAGCGCTACTAACACTGTTTCTTTTAACGGGTACAGATCGATGACTTTTCCTTCACCTGCGGGTGTAATCACTCGTTTTTTACGCTTGGGCATTTTTTTGCGCGCTTCCACGTACAGCTCGTATTCATAGATCAAGCAGCACCTCAACCGCCCGCACATGCCGGTGATTTCTGAAGGGGAGAGCGAGATGCGTTGTTCCTTGGCCATCTTGATCGAGATGGGACTGAATTCACTCAAGAACGTCGAGCAGCAGCGTGATTCAAGGCCGCAAGCGCCCATACCGCCGATTATTTTCGCTACGTCCCTGGGACCGATCTGGCGCATATCAATGCGGGAGCGGTTGTATGTGCGACGCATGGCTTTCTGTAATGCTTTTAGGTTAACTTTACCATCCGCTTCAGTGCTGTATAAGAACGAGAGCCTCGAACCATCAAATGAAAATTCAGCGGCTACGATCTTGATCCCCTCAATACCCAGTTCTTCGGCTTTGGCTCGGCAGTTGATCATGGCTTCAAGCTCTTTCTTCTGCCAGAGCTGCCGTATAACGAGATCACGCGGGGTTGCTTTGTGATGGATGGGCTTCCATTTCCCTTTGGGTGGAGGGGAAGGATCATCGATCACCTGGACCACTTCACCCAACTGGTGTCCGCGACTGGTTTCCACGATGGCAAAGTCTCCACGCTGAATGTCGCGGAATTTACTGGCGTCGAAGTGATATATTTTTCCGACTTTCTTAAAGCGAATACCAACAATGTGATGCTGCATATTATCCAATCATGTCTATCGATATTAAGTCTTTTTGCCTGACGGCTGCGACACTTACTTTGGCAGCGATGTCTTGGGTAATACTACTCAACGCCTGGGCGACCGCTGAATCCGGGTGAGATAAAACGACAGGATCTCCGCTGTCACCGCCTTCTCTAACGGATGCGTCCATGGGTACTGCACCGATAAATGGGACGCCGGCCTCATTCGCCAGTTTTTCACCACCACCGGACCCGAATATGTCCATACGGGTGCCGTCTGGAAGCTCGAGATAACTCATGTTTTCGATAACGCCAAAGATTTCGATGTCCAACTGGCGAAACATCTCCAACCCACGTCGGGCGTCATCCAGTGATACCTGCTGCGGTAGAGTGACAATAACGCTGCCGCTGAGAGGCATGGATTGAGCCAGGCTCAGGGCGGCATCGCCGGTCCCCGGTGGCAGATCGATGATCAGGTAGTCCAATTCACCCCACAAGACATCGGTAAGGAACTGGCGGATGGCAGAGTGCAGCATGGGGCCACGCCAAATCAAGGGCTGGTCGGGTTGAACCAGGAACCCAATGGACATCAGCTTAACCCCATAGGCCTCTGCTGGGATCATCTTGTCACCCTGTAGGGGGGGCAGCCTCTCTACGCCCATCATGGTTGGGATATTGGGCCCGTAGATATCGGCGTCCAGCAATCCCACACGAGCGCCGGTGTCCGCCAGGGTCACCGCTAAATTGACCGCGATGGTGCTTTTCCCGACACCGCCTTTACCTGAGGCGATCGCGATTGCATTACGGATAGGGAGCTGGAGCAGTCCACGCTCTCGACCATCGTCAGGTACATTGGCGTCGAGCTTTATTTCTACTGAGCCGACCCCGGGAATGGCTTCCACCGCCTGGCGTGCTTCCCTTTCGATCTGGTCCTTTAAGGGACAAGCAGGTGTGGTCAGGAATATCGTAAAACTGACCTGGTCCTCATTGATGGTTAATTCCTTGATCATATTGAGACTGACCAGATCATTATGCAGTTCGGGCTCCTGTACTTCACTGAGAGCCGCCAAGACAAGTTCTTCGTTTAAGTTAATAGTGTTGTTCATACCGGTTAATTATCCATGTTCTTCTCAGCCTCAGCAGAAGCGGCCGCTTCTGCTGCTTTGGCTGCTTTCGCCATTTTCGCTGCTTCTGTCTTCGCCTTGCGAGCAGCTTTGGCGGCTTCCGCTTCTGCGCGCGCCTTCTCCTCCCGCTCGTAGTTCGTGGGACGGATGCTGGCGTAGTAGGAAACGGGTTTCATCAGTTTCTCTTTATCAAATATGTTTTTAGAATGACGTTCATAAATTGAGAGCTCATAATCGTGATCCATTTTAATAGCGTCGAACGGGCAGTACTCTGCGCAGAAGCCGCAGTTCATGCACACATCGATATCGATGTAAAACTCTTTTGGTTCAGGGACTGGACGCTTTGTTTTTGGATCACTCGTGCGTACAATCCAGATGCACTGGGGCGGGCAGACTTTGGCACAGATACCGCACGAAGTACACCGTTCAGTAATCTCACCGTTTTCTCCTTCATCATAGAGCAGGAACGGTATGTAGCGGAACTCTTCCGGGACGGGGAGTTTTTCTTCCGGGTATTGTATCGTAAATATGCCGCGGGTGTCGCTGCTCATGCGGCGGGCGACACCATCCTGGGTGTAGTAGCGTTTCCCGAACCACCTGATATCCTCGATATAAGTCTCGACGAATCTCTTCAGCGTCACGCCCATTCCTCTGATTATTCCAAGTCCATCCATTATCGTGTCTCCAATCCTGCTTTAAACAGCCACATCAGCTAGCGGTCTGTTTCTCCAAGAACGATGTCGATCGATCCGAGAACAGCAACTACGTCCGCTATCTTGTCGCCAACGCACATGGTTTCGAAAGGCGTCAAATTGATGAAAGATGGCGCGCGGACATGATAACGCCAGGGGTTGGCTTTGCCATTCGATACGATGTAATAGCCCAACTCTCCTTTTGGACCTTCAACGCGTCCGTAGGCCTCACCTGCGGGCACTCGCACCTGATACTGGGGTTTGCCTTCCTGAATGGGGCCTTCTGGCATTTCGTTCATCGCCTGCATGAGGATTCGCAGGCTTTGGCGTATCTCGTCGATACGGATCAGGTAGCGGTCGTAAGTGTCTCCATGGTAGCGAACTGCGACATCGAAATCGAAACGGTCGTATATGCCGTAGGGGTCGGCGCGCCGGATGTCGTATGGCACTCCCGAAGCGCGCAGTATAGGTCCGGCTGCTGAATAAGCGATGGCCTGCTCGGGGGTGAGCACACCGACACCTTCTGTTCTGCTGCGCAAGATTTCGTTCTTCGATAAATAAAGATCCAATTCATCAATCTTGCGCGGCAGCCGCTCAAAGACCAGGCCCTTGATTTTTTCGTAAGTACCCTGCGGCAGGTCTCGAGCGACACCTCCAAAACGATAATAATTGCACATCATTCGTGAACCGCTGACTGCTTCGAAGATATCCAGGATCAGCTCGCGTTCTTCGATGGCGTACAGCGCCGGGGTAAAGAAGGCGCCCAAATCGTTCAGGAACATGCCGATGGCAAAAACATGGTTGCTGATGCGGGTCAGCTCGGCCATAATAACGCGCAAATATTGAGCTCGTTCCGGTGGTTTGACACCCATGAGCTTTTCGACAGCTAAAGCGTACCCAAAGTTGTTGCTCATCGAAGAGAGATAATCGAGGCGGTCCGTGAACGGCATGTTCTGCAGGAAAGTATTTCGTTCCCCAATTTTTTCGTGATTGCGGTGCAGATATCCCATGACCGGTTTGAGGGCCATGATCGTCTCGCCTTCCAGGGCAACGGCCACGCGGAACACACCGTGTGTCGATGGGTGCTGAGGGCCCAGGTTGACGAGAATTGTCTCTGTGTCGAGGTCAGAACCGTTCGAACCAATCGTCCGCCGTAGACTGTCATACAGCGCTTCTTCGGTCTTGACTTCCCATGTTTCAGGTTCGAAACCGTCCGGATATTCAACATTTTTACCGAACGGGTTCTTGTCTTCGGAGCGCCAGACGGAACCCTCAGGCCAGCGGCTCTTGAACGGTTTACTGTCTTCTTCAAAATAAGCTTCGCGCCAATCCTTACGCAGTGGGTAGCCTTCAAAACCTTCCCACAGCAGGATGCGACGCAGGTCGGGGTGATTTTCGAAGTGGATCCCAAACAAGTCCCAGACTTCCCGCTCCTGTAATTCGGCGCCGGGATAAAGGGGAACCAGGGATGGAACAAGCGGATTTGCTCTCGGAACCTGAACCTTTAAATTCAGCGCGCCCCCACCGGTGGTCTTAAACAGGTGGTAGACGACCTCCAGTATGTTTTCATCCGGATAATCAACACCGGTTACGGATGACAGGTAATCGTAACCCACTTCGTCTCTAACGAAGGTTACGACCTCGATGAGATCGGCGGCGTTGACAAGGAAGCCTTCATATCCCTTGCGTTCATCGTGAGTGACGTTCTCAGGGAAGCGAGTTGTCAGGTCGGTGTCTAATACAATAGTCATATCGCTCATTGATAATCTCCACTATCCTTGCTGACCTTCTGCTTCTGCGGCGGCTGTTTCGAGTTCTGCGTTGGCTTGTTTTTGGGCTTCAATGGTAAACGCCTTGATCTGTTCGAATTCACGCGGGTCCATAATGTCCGGGCCGAGAATGGGGATCGGTATGGCTGGTACTGGATCTTTGCCGTACCAACGGGTGTCGTTCCAATGCTGTGTATCGATTTTTTTCTGAAGCGTGATCAGCCCGTGCAGCAGCGCCTGGGGCGTCGGAGGGCAGCCAGGAATGTAAACATCGACCGGAACGTATTTATCGACCCCCGAGACAACATTGTATCCTTCCTTGAACGGACCGCCGCCCGAGGCACAGGCTCCCATGGCGATTACGTATTTCGGCTCCGGTATCTGGTTGTACAGGCGTACAATTTGAGGGATCATCTTCTTGGTTACTGTGCCAGAGACGATCATCATGTCGGACTGGCGCGGCGTCGGTCGCATGATCTCCATTCCGAAACGAGACGTGTCGTAGCGGCTGGCGGCGGTACAGATCATTTCGATTGCACAGCATGCCAGACCAAACATCATCGGCCAGATGGATGAACGCCGTCCCCAGTTGTAGATTTTGTCCAGCGTTGTAATACTAACATTATTCTGCAGCTCAGGCGGAATATCGTATTCTGTAGAATTGAATTCATTGTTCGGATCACGCCATTTTTCACTCATAAAGCAAGTTCCTCCTCAATCCATTCTTGGTAAATGGCCATCAAAATGCCGTCATTTGCCAGCGCATGATCGTCATCAAAGCCGGGTAATGCGATCGTCCAACGGTAAATGGTCCCTAATGAGAGTTCTTCGAGGTCCTGATTAGGATAGTGGGCGCGCAGGTTCCGGGCGATAGCGAACGAATCTTCCCAGGTGAGGGTGCCCTCGTCCTCGTTTTCATTGGAATTGGTGTCTGGATTATGATCATTCATCCGATTAGCAACTTTGTACTGGAAATAAATTCGAAATCAGCACTTGTACTCATTATACCGTTATTTAATTCTGATCAATCTGCTATTTACGCAAACATATATTTGTATAAATTGAAAGATAATGTATAATGAGGGGCATGAGCACCTCCCGGCAGCAAGTCCTGGAATTTGTAAACTCTCAGCGTGCCGTCACGGCAATGGATGTCGCGCGAACACTGCGTATGACCGGAGCAAACGCCAGACATCATTTAGCGATCCTGAAAAATCAGGGGCTGGTGGAGGTGGTTGGTATCAGACCGCCTATGGGCCGTGGGCGGCCTTCTAAGTTGTACAGCAAATCCAGTCAGGCCAAGGGTGATAATATTGGGGCTCTGGCGGCCGCATTCCTCGATGAATTGGTAGACGGGATGGCCGGTAAAAACCGGGAGCAAATATTAAATAATCTAGTGGGACGAATGATAGGGCGTTTGATTGAAAATGGAGGGCTGCCCGGATTGAAAGATCGCAACGCCCGCGTGAGCCTAACGCAGCGCCTTTTCCGTTCCGTGGTGCTCCTGAATGATTTAAATTATCAAGCCCGCTGGGAGGCGCACGCTGAATCGCCGCAGGTTATTCTTGGTCACTGTCCTTATGCTGCGATTATCGATGAGCACCCGGAGATGTGCCAGTTGGACGCGCTGCTGATCGAAGAGCTGCTAATTTCGCCGGTTGATCAATTCGCCAAACTGGAGACCGATTCACGTGGTTTGAGGTACTGCGCCTTCGCGGTGTAAATGGCAAAAATATGAAACCAACGTCTCCCCAAGAAGTTTTGGAACTCATGGAATCGTACGCCAAATCAGCTGCTTTGTGTGTGGTTATGGAAGTAGGCTTTTTCTGGTTGTTGGATGAGAACAGTCTCGACGCAACAGGTGGGTGGGTTGTTATCGAAACGAAGGTTTAATGGCTTTTCCTTATCATGTAGCTGATGCCGTAGCTCAATCCAAGGAAAGTGACCAGCGCCAGCAGGACCAACCAGCCGAAACTCACTTGAATGCGAGAAGAGAGGGCAATAAAGGCCAGGACCAAACCCAGTCCTTCGAAAATGATCAAGCGGCGAATGTGGCGGAAGGTTAGCGAGGATTCGTCAATTATCATCCCCGCTCGATCGTAGCGATGAGCCAATGCATGGAGATCCCAGGCGAAAATCGTAAATAACAGCCCGAAAATGAGCCAGGGGATATCAACAGAGATATAGATTCCGGCACCAACAGCGAGTGTGGACAGAACAAACAGCCCCGAAGGCACCCAATCCCAGTTACGCCCTGCGGCAATAATCCAGGCAGCTACCAGGGACGCGAAGATTACACTGATATACCAATATCCTTGTAAGGTATATCCCAGGCTGAATACCCCGTATGCCAGGACAATGTTCAAAAACGCGAGTCGTCTTGGGGAGAGCTGATAGCTGGAGGGGGATGGTTTGTCGACTGTCATCGCAACCTGCCTAGAAAAGGATGAGACCACATCCAGAGGCGACTCAAAGCCGACTGCATGGCCTGACCAAATGGTACCGATACGTCCCAATCGAGCACGATAATCCCTGCCTGCCGCAATTTATTGAACAGCAAATTACGTTCGATATTCGCCAGGCGTGCACCTAATTCGTTCTCACGACTAATTGGCATCGAACGGCGCTGGAAGTCAATCGGATTAGGACTGATGACCATCACCTGGTAGCCGCGTGCGCGCAGATTAATCAAAATCGGCACGTCTTCGTCCAACAAGGGACTGAATAATATCACTTGAGAATTGTTAGGGAACATTTGTGTGGGCAAGTTTTCTAATTTTTCAAAAACCAGGCTGTCTCCGGTTTGCGCACGAGCCAGCGCCTGGAAAATGCGCTCCCTTTGCACTTTCCCGTACCTGGGATAAGTCCAATCGAGGAAATTTCCGTAGACCAATAAACCAACACGGTTGCCGTCGTTGATCAAAGTGTCCGTTAGAGCCGCGGTGGCAGTAATCTGGTGTTCGAATAAGGAGCCGCCGGGCGTGCGGATATCGCTGCGCATCCTGGCATCTAGAATCAATCCGACATCGGTCACCCTTTCTTGTACGAATTCGTTGCTGAAGAGCGCTTCTGCATGGCGAGCGCTGGCCCGCCAGTTGATCCGTTGCAGCGAATCACCGGAACGGAATTCGCGGACGCCGAAGAATTCCACTCCCGGTCCACCCAATCTGGCGGGAACAGATCCAGAGTAGACGCGTGTCTGCCTCGGTCGAATGGCCACGCGGCGAATTTTTGGTACCTGGGGCATGATAAAAATCGAACCCTGGGCCGGGATAAGGTCCGAGCGGCGGAAAAGATCAAAACGGTCGTTTGCTGTGGCTTGAACACCATCGTAATAATAAATGCCTCTCGACCCGCGCACCTGATAAGATATTTCCACACTTTCATTCTCGCCAAACTCGGTCAGCAGGCTGGTCACCCCATCGACAACTTCCAGCTGCGGGGGTAATTTGTCCTCCAGAAATAATTCTTCAAGATGGGAGCCTTTGTTTGTGATGATCAGCTTGATCTGCACCAACGATCCTGGCGAAACGCGCTCCGGAGATATCTCGCGCCTGGTTTCTAGTTGGAGAGAATCGGGACTGAAAATCAATCCGGCTGCCAGGTATGCAATAAGCAGCATGGCGAGAGCCAAAAGGGCGTTGTTAAAATCTGCCATGCCCACCAGGATCAGGCCATAGATCAGGATACCTAGCAGCAGGGTACGTTTCATTCGATAACCGGGACGGGCACCGTCTGCACGAGGTCATCGAGAATGTCCTCTGCGGCGCGGCGTTTCATCCAGAATTCTGGTTCAAGGATTATTCGGTGCACAAGCGCCGAGTGGTAGTATCGTTTTATGTCGTCTGGTATCACGTAATCACGCCCGTCCAAGGACGCCTGGGCTCTAGCCAACTTGAGCAACGCCAGCGAACCGCGCGGGCTGGCACCAACTGCCACACGTTTATCATTACGCGTAACATGCACGATTCCGACGATGTAGCGTTCCAAATCTGGCTCGATGTGCACCGTTTCTACAACGCCCCTTAGTGACAACAAAGTTTCAGCACTCATCACCTGACTTATCTCGACAGCATCCTGTTTGCGTTCCCTCCGCCGCCTGAGTATTTCTTGTTCATCCAATGGATTTGGATATCCTACCTTCAATTTGACGAGAAATCGGTCCAATTGTGCCTCCGGAAGAGGAAAGGTGCCCTCATACTCAATCGGGTTTTGAGTAGCAATCACAATGAATGGTTCCTCAAGCTTCATCGTCTCGCCTTCCAGAGTTACCTGTACCTCTTGCATGGCTTCCAGAAGGGCGGATTGGGTCTTGGGAGATGCCCGGTTGATCTCGTCAGCCAGGATAATGTTGGCAAATATCGGCCCGCGGCGCAATTCGAATTGACTGCGTGCCCGGTCGAATACATAACTGCCGGTAATATCGCTGGGTAAAAGATCGGGAGTAAACTGGATGCGCTTGAAATTCAATCCAAGAGCAGTTGCCAAACTCTTGGAAAGGATCGTTTTTCCTAAACCCGGATAATCCTCAATTAAGATGTGACCACCGGCCAAGACAGCGGCCATGATCTGGCGTAATAGATCCCGTTTGCCAACGATGGCGCGCCCGACCTCATTGATTATCGCCTCAGATAGGGTGGATACTGCTGGAATATCGATGTTCATATATCTCCTCTAGGTGGTGTAATTGTAGACACTATATAAAAAAATAGAATGACTATTAATCGAATTCTCTTTCTAATAATTCGATAATTTCTTCCGGTTCAAGATCCAGGGGCGATGATTTCGATCTGAATGGTAATCTGCCTTTTAAATCACCAAAAGTAAACGACTGGCGAGCATCGAGACCGGTCTCTAAATACGCCTGCACTTCCGGGGGAAGATCCGTTTTTTTGTTCACCAGCTGCGTAAGTGCCTGATCTTTCGTCAAACGCTCACGACTAGCCAACACACTTAAATACAGCCTGCCCAATTCGTGAGCCAGGTACCATCGAAAATAACCACCATTGCTGGTTTGGTCTATCCAATTTGCCCACAATTCCAGCCGGCTCTCCCGGGCACGATGTGCTGATTCTGTTGATTTCGTATCATTTGAACGGAAGGCCAGGCTTCTGGCAGCGATAAATAGAAGACCGAGCATCAAAGCTCCCCACCAAAACAACTGGGGTAAGGTCCCGTAAATAATCCTCGCCACCCAGTAAACATAAAGGACCGGCGGGACCAGTACCAATCGTACCAGGTCCCTGAGTAAAAGCGCCAGGATGGCTGCGATAATGATAAATCCAATAAATAGAAAGTGTCTCTGGTTGTTTACCAAATCTTTGAATATTTTATTCATGAAGCTTTTCCGCTGGACTGGACGATTGCATCCAGGTATTCGATGGCTTGATTTTCTTGCTCCTCATTTGGTTCCACGGCGCCATAACGTACAAATTCGAACAGGTGGGTGAGGTTTTTTACCGGTCCTTTAGGCAAGCCGGAACTTACCAGCCGGTTTTCAAATTCGCGCGGGGTCATCCAGACTTTTCGCTGAATACCACGTTCGCGCTGTAAAATACTACTCATTTCATAATAACAGCGTAAGATCGCATTTCGAAGGTCGACACCGGACTGAATCTCATCCAGCGTTGACTGGGCTTCTTCAACCAGCAGGTCCAAGTCTTGTTCATCAGTCCGTTTTCGTTGGTAGAAAAAATAGACTACACTGAGGATCAAAAGTATGACACCGAAGCCAATCAGGTAAACCAACCAGGAGGGGGAATCACTGCTGACCGGAGGCAAGGGGGTCTGGGAGATGTTAGGCAGGTCATTGGTAATTGAATCGGATGATGCGAAATCTAAGTCGGTGGGTTGGGTAGATTCCCTGGTGTAAACGTAGTACAGCAGCGCCGCCCAGAAAATCATTATCACGATATTTCGCAGGACTCGCCTGCGCGCATTAGGGATGAAAATTAATATCAGAACAAAAAGTACGACAGGAACCAGGAACAGCAACAATATCCATCGATTCGGCTGAGAATCACCACGATCACGATCTTCATCGGTGGGGATTATTTCCTCGGGTGCTGCCTCATCTGGTTCAGGGGTGCTCTCGGAAATAAAAATGGTCCCTGGACGTAGATCTATCCTGGGAAACCCGGTCGCGAGCAGGACCATGGCTGTAATAGAAATGGATATCGAAACGATTAACAATAATCTTTGGCGATTAATGACGTTTTACCTCTTTATCCAACAGCGCCAATCTTACCAGTTCGGGTAATATCTCACCGGCCGGACCTAAGAGTGAGTGTGAGGCGTAGGGAGTCAATGGTGTTTCTGTGATATTTATTTCCAGGACGATCGCGCCTGCCTCGAGAGCGATGTTGGGCAGCAATGCTGCCAACCTGTTGGTGGAGTCCATCGATATTTTGTGTGATCAAAACGATATCGGACACTAGCGTTTCCATTATTACTAAAGAATCATGCCTCAGGTTCGACTGGCGTTGGCCAGCATACTGCGGCGCCATTCGTACCACTCCCACACCAACACGGGATTTCTCTGGAAAGCCTGCGGCGTTGCCAGCTCCTCGGGACGATATTGGGATCACAATCCCATCTGTGCGTCACGAAAAGTTGGTACGCCGCTCTCTGCAGAAATGCCGGCGCCGGCCAACACAACGACGCGCTTGGCTTCCTGCAGGGTGGAAATCAATTCTTTGGGAATGGTATTGTGAATCGCCATTTTTATAGAACTTCGGAAATCTGATACTACGTTGATCGGTATTTGCGCCAGTAGCGTTGGATGCCGTAAGAAGACATCCAGGTTGGGCTAGCCAGTTCATAGGCTTCTATTTTTTCGTCAGGCATGCCATCAATCAGAGCGTGTTGGCGCGTCCATTCGGTCAATTCCTTACTAATCGTATCTATCATCGGGTCTTCCGGCATAACGGTTTCCATCCAGTCATTGATGTTAACCAGCGCTTTATGAAGTGTGTCCAAATGCCAGGCTGCGTCATCAAAAACGCCAAAGTGAGTTGGTGCAATGCTTGAAAATCCGTCCCTTGAGTAAATGCCCTTCAGGCGGTCCAGGCTCGAGCCCCATTTTTCGAGCACGAACTCCGGCGGCGGCATGGGTACCCGCAGGTGAAACGTATCACTCAACCTCACACCTCCGATATCGCCTGAGAAACAGATTCCTTTGTGAATATAGGCATAATGATGGTCCGCGTGGCCTGGTGTATCCAGGACTTCGAATCGCAAACTGTTGATCTCAATGACGTCGCCATCTTCAGGTGTGTGTAGATTTTCAGGTGGAACAGGCAGGAATTCTCCCCACAGCTCCCCCATCTTATCGCCATAGATGCGCGTGGCGCTGGCGAGTAATTTGTCCGGATTGATCATGTGCGGCGCGCCCACTGGATGCACATATACGTTGACCCCACTGCGAGCCAGCCAGCCAGCAGCCCCGGCATGGTCGAGGTGGATATGGGAGAGCAAAAGATGGGAGATATCGCTAACTTCGTATCCGTGCTGTTGAAGTCCTTTTTCCAAAGCCGGTATCGTGGATCCCGGTCCGCACTCGACCAGGAGCGCACCATCTGCATGCGGTATCAGGTAAGCAGCAATTGCACCTTGAACGCCCATAAAATTCAGGTCGATCGTATAGACAGGATGTTGTTCATTATTCTTCATAAAACTATTTATCCTTTTTCCAATCGCTGGCTTCGTCCAGGATTTCTATTTCTTCGCTCGTTAACCGCTGGGACACCGCACCGAGGTTGTCGTGCAGCTGATCAAGATTTCGCGGGCCAATTATGGGGCTCGTGATCACTGGATTCGAGAGCTGCCAGGCGAGTGCAACTTGAGATATTGTCAACCCCTTTTCGCTGCCGAGGGATTCCATCCTCTGGAGCAGCTCCCAGTTTTTATTAGTAAAATAACGGTTGACGCCGTTGGCACGTGCGCTTTCGGGTGATTTGTCCGGGCGATATTTTCCGGTCAGGAATCCACCTCCTAGTGGGCTGTAGGGGATAACGCTCAGACCGTAAGTCCGGCATACATCGGCAAGCTCACGCTCAAACTCCGCACGGTTTACCAGGCTGTAATGCGGCTGGAGCGAGTCAAATCGTGCCAGGCTTAGGCGGTCTGAAGTCCATAAGGCCTCCATCAGGCGCCATGCAGGATAATTCGAGCAGCCGATGTAGCGAACTTTTCCCTGGTGTACAAGATCATCCAGGGCGCGCAGCGATTCTTCAATGGGTGTGCTGGCATCGTACCAGTGGGTCTGGTACAGGTCGATATAGTCGGTACCCAGACGCGCCAAAGAGCCCTCCACCGCCTGCATGATGTGCACTCGAGACAACCCCTGGTCGTTGGGGCCATCACCAACCGGGGCGCGAACCTTGGTAGCAATGACCAAGTTTTCTCTCGGTATGGCGGATTTATTCATCCAGCTGCCGATGATTGACTCTGCAACACCCCCCGGGTTTCCATCTACCCAGCGTGAGTATACGTCTGCAGTGTCGATGAAGTTGATCCCGGCGCCGAAAGCGGCGTCCAGTATTTGATAGGACAGCGGTTCATCCGCTGTCCACCCGAACTGCATGCTGCCCATGCATAATTCGGAGACTTTTAGTCCGGTGTGACCTAGATTGCGATATTCCATGTTCATATACCTCCAAAGTGCGTGAGATCGGCGAAAAAGAATAAAAAGTAGGGGATATTTAATAAGGGATTATGGGTATGGAGTTGATTAAGAATTCCATTATTACAACGAAAAGTGGATGGTAGACTGTTTGATAATGGTGATATAGATAATTATTGGACGTGCTGCAAGATGATGACCAACACGGAACCAGGCGATTGTTGAGTTTGACCTGTGGAATGCCATACGACATAATTTTACACTAATCATATCCGTTTGGTGTTTCTACTAGTTAAGCTGATTTCCTAGCTGCATTTACGGATAATTAAACAATATGTCCTACATTATTGCACTGAGAATTGGTTCAATTGGATAAGTTCAATTCTTGTCGATACGGGTATATTTGTCGAGTCTGTTGATCTGGAAAATTGAAAGAGCTGTCTGAATTAATCTCCAGACAGCTCTTCAAAGTGACGTAGAAACTTTTATTGAGAGCGAGCGGCCTCCACGGCGGTTTTCATCTGTTCGATGTGCGCGGTGTCATGGAATTGCCCTTCCAGGGCGCCGTATCCGAGACGCCAATAGCTGCCCTTACGCTCTACGAATTCCACTGGTAATTTTGCGATTAAAAGAACGGTCTCCTTACGAGCACGATTGAGGGCTTCTCGCAAGTCATAGAGGGATGGGTTGGAAGCCACAGTTGCCTCGATGGAGGCTTCGAGATTTCCTGCGTAGTCATCCGACCAGCGCTCCTGGCCCCCGACCAATTCGGCAATATAAAACTGATAGAAACGCTCTCCCTGAATCAGGTGAGCAAGGACTTCCTTCACGCTCCAATCATCCGGTGAAGGCTTATAATTTGCATCTTCTTCCGTTATACCGTCTAAAAATTCATTTAGCTGCGGTTCAACTTCCAGGTATTTCTTCTCTAGCGCCTGGGATAGCTCTGCAGTGGTGTCAGGGATATCCGGGATCGGACGACGCGATAACTCCATCATGATAGTCTTCTTTTCCAGTCCACGATAGAAGATGACTTCAGTAGTATCTCCAGCACGAAGCCCTGTTAAAGCACTCGTCAGTAGTGGAAAATCGTCTGCAGGTTTTCCGTTCATCGAGACAATGACGTCATCTTTTTCCAGTCCCGCAGCCTGCGCGCCCATGCCATCCACGGTGCCGTCGATGCGGATGCCTTTTGTTACCGGTACACCGAGCTGTTTTGCTATCTCCTCGTTGAAATCGGTCAGCGTGATGCCCAGCATCGGACGCATAACGAAGCGCAGGTCTTCACCGGATTCCAGGACAGAAACCAGGTTCTTTAGGCCGTTCTCCCAGCCCCTTTGGAACTCCTGAGTTGTAGCCTTCCATTCTGGTCCGGAGCCGATATCGCTGTGGATTAATTTTATTTGAGTTCCATCATCCGACTCGAGCAGGTTGACATCGACTTTTGTTTGTCCAGGATCGGCGCGTCCCCGCCAAGTGAAAGCGATTGATTTATCTTTCTCCAAAGCTGTATATTCGCCGCTGGTATAAAAACCTTCGTTCCAGGACATGTACAAACGCCCGCCGGGCTTTGGGTCGACGGTGGCGACATCGCAGCACCATTCTTTCAGCAGGGTGGCATTAGTGAAAGCCTGATAGACTTGCGGTGGAGGTGCTTTTACGAATTGTTCGAATTTTAGGATCTCAGTTGACATTTGTTTACTCCTTGACTAAGTGTGAAATATTTCTGCTGCCAGTTTGCATTTGGCACATCCGCTAACCTATATTAAATACGCCCAACTCCAGCGAAAGGTTCGTAGGTAATGATCTAATATCGATATTAATCTAATATGCTTGTTTTTAAACCGCAGGCAGCAGTTGAAACACTGCAACGAAGTGACAGATGCTGCCGCCTAGCACAAACATGTGCCAGATGGCGTGATTGTAGGGGATCCTGCGCCATGCCAGGAAGATGATTCCGCCGGTGTAAAACGCTCCGCCAACCGCCAGCCACAGCAGTGCTGGTTGAGGAATGTTGGTAAGAACTTGCTTCCCGGCGATCACACATAACCATCCCATCAGAACGTAACCCAAAATAGAAAGTTTCATGAACCTTTCCAGGAACAGGGTCTTAAAGCCGATGCCCAGGATGGCGATGCCCCACACAACGACCAGCAGTGTCCAGCCCCATGCGCCGCGCAGGCTGATCAAAAGGAAGGGTGTGTAAGTTCCGGCGATGAGCAAATAAATAGCCGAGTGATCCATCTTCTGGAAGATCTTTTTTATGCGCGGGTTCTGGAACGAATGGTAGAGTGTGGAGGCCAGATAGAGCAGGAAGAGCGTGCAGCCGTAGATGCTGAAGCTAATGACCTGCCAATGGTCCCCGCGCAGCACGGCCAGCACAACGAGCAGGGTCAGACCGACGAGGCTTAGGGCAGCGCCGACGCCATGGGTGATGCTGTGCACAATTTCCTCCCCGATGGTATACAGACGTTGGGGTGCTTCACTCAAAGTATGGTTGTGTCCGTTCATGATTCATCCCCGGATTGTTCAGACCTCAAGATGTCAATTGTTTCCACAGCATGGCGCATATGGGGGATAACAATGCTGCCGCCCACAACCAGTGCTACGTTCAGCGCCTCATAAAGTTCATCGTCTTCCCAACCGGCTTCCACGCATTGTATCAGGTGGTAATCGATGCAATCGTCACAGCGCAGAACGGTGGAGGCTACCAGACCGAGCAGTTCTTTCGTCCTCTGATCCAATGAGTCATCATTGTAAGCGGCACTATCCAGGTTGAAGAATCGCTTTATGCCCAGATGATCAATCTCGAGGATGCGATCGTTCATCCTCTGCCGGTAGGTTCGGAATTCTTCCAGTCTGTTGCCCATGTTGTTTCTAAGTCCTGGATAATTAAATCGAAGGTACGTTGGGAATAGTAAGCCCAGTGACCCAATTCGATTTTATCACATATGGATTTTCAATTGATGGGGGCTTCAGCAGGGAAAAGAGATGTATCAACGGCGTCGCGCTCTTGTATTTCGCTTATCACAGATCGACTGCGGAACCACAACCAAAAGCTCTGCGCCAACATGCCGATTGTCATTGCCAGGATAGTTACAAATATTCCGGATGCGCTGCCCAAGAAGATGCCGCCGAGCAAGATGACCGTACTGACGACTAAATACACGAAAACGGCTTCTGTAACACCGCGTGTTCTCTTGCCATGTACGATCGTACCCTGGAACCAGCTCTGTATCACATTCAATGCGGGGATGGGAATAGCCAACCAGAGAGCGCTTTTTGCCATCGAGCTTAATTGAGGCGAGAGCGCTGAGACACCTCCGAACCAGAGGGTTGAGAGCGGCGTGGCGGCCAGGATCAGCAGAACAATCGTCACTGCGCCTGCCAGGATGGCGGCGAAACGGCGCAGGTTCTGGTAGGAGCGGGGTTTGTCCAGCAGGGCAACCACAACTTCGTTGTAGGCTACACCTAAACTGCGGAGCATAAACAGAAATCCTCCCAGGACAGGCCAGACCGCCAGAGAGGGTATGCTCTCGGGCATACGGCTCATAGCGGCGCTGCCAATTGGGTTTACGATCAGAAGAATTAGGGACGTCATGGCCAGAGGGATGTAGAAGTCGAAGAAGGCCTTCCAAGTGAGGGGAGGCAGGACAGGCTCCGCTTGGTTGAGGTCTTTCCTGGTTACAGGACGAACAACGATACCCGAGTAGATGGCTTCGCAGATCACCCCGGCAGCCACGGCACTGGTGGCGACCACAATACCTGAGACAGTCCCGATCAGGTACCCGGCGGCCAGCACCAGGACGTCGGCTGTCAGGCGGATCACCGTTCCAGCCGTGACGGTTTGGGAGTATCCGAAGCGGATCAAAACTCCTTGGTTGAAACGGCGGTAGGCAATCGACCAGGTCCAGGGAGTCATAATCATCAACCCGATACGAGCGGGTTCGACAATCTCCTGAGGGGCGCCCATGATACTCTCCACGACCACGTAATAGAGCGGCGTGAAAGCGACCAGGATATGAAGGGCGGTCAGGCTGGCACCCGCGGTCATCATAAATCGCCGTACCAACTGGTAGGAGGCCTCGTCTTTGCATAGGGCGGTGGATGCCGCAAGCAGCATGATGATGGGTGCTTCGATGAGCAGGGCCAGCGGGAAAACAATGCCGCCATAGGCGGCCAGGTTAATCTCGGGGTTCTCCAGCCGGGCGACCACGGCGCTTAGCGCAGGCAGTTCGAGACCCATCAACAGCCAGCTAGCGGCTAAAGGCCACCAGGTGCTGAAGATGCTTCGCATAGGGAGCTGGCTGCGTTGTTCTGTGATTGCCGTCATTTGATCACGCTGGTTGATTTTTTGCGAATAACCCAAGGGTCTTGGAGGACAAGAAATCCACGCGAGTATAACACCTAAGACAATAATACTATTTCAGTTTCCCGGAAACTCATTAGCGATCTCTTTTCGTCAGATATTTATATAAATTTTGAACGGAGTTTCGCCCGATGTTCGCATAAGTTTCAGGTAAACTGCTTAGCCATTACGCGGCGCGTCATTTTTTAAGGTTGCAGCTATTGATTTTTAACTCATTATTTGGTATCTTATTTATAACCCTACCGAACGGTCGGTAGGTAATGAAGGGAGGTGTGATGAGCAAAGATGCAATATTGGACGCGGCGGCGGAAATCTTCAGCCAGAAAGGTTATCACGCGGCTTCCATGCAGGATATCGCCCGGGCTGTTCGCCTGCAGAAGGCCAGCCTGTACCACCACGTCAACAGCAAACAAGAGATTCTGAAAGCCCTGCTTGACAAAGCTCTTGATCTCCTGATTGAGAATATGCTTGATGTGATGGTGCGCCCAACCGCAGCGGAAGAGAAACTGCGCCTGGGTATGCGCACATACCTGATGAGTATGCTGGAGCACCGCCAGCTGGCGTCCGTCCTGCTTCTCGAGCACCGCTCCCTCGAACCAGAACTGAGAGTCCGCCATACCCGCCGTCGTGATGAATTTGAGCGTTTATGGCGGGTTTTAATTCAGGAAGGGGTCGATGAGGGGTATTACCAATGTGATGACATTGATATAGCCGCTCGCGCATTGTTAGGTGTGCTGAACTGGACTATTACCTGGTATAGACCGGAGGGGGCAGATACTCCCGAACAAATCGCCGATCAATATGCGGATATGTTTTTGCGGGGGCTGCTGGTGCGAGAAATGAAGAGTGATAAATAAGGAGGTGAGCCATGTTTTCTTTCGAACCTTCAGATGAACAACAAATGTTGATTGACGCCGTAAACCGTTTTGCGATAAACGATTTGAGGGCCAACGCGCACGATGCAGATGAAGCTGGCCAGCTGCCGCCAAGGATGGTGGAAAAGGGGTGGGAGCTGGGGGTGATCCAGGCATCCGTCCCCGAAAGCTGCGGCGGCTTCGGGGAACGATCTGCTGTGACGGGTGTACTCGCCCTGGAAGAGATGGCATGGGGCGATATGGCAGGGACTTTGGCCGTGATGACGCCGGGTCTCTTCGCAATGCCTATCCTGCTGGCTGGTAACGAAAAGCAGGTACAAACCTACTTGCCGACGATCTGCGAATCTGAGTGGATGTCCTACACGAGCGCGCTGATAGAACCCTACTTTGATTTCGATGCCAACGACCTGCGTACAAATGCGGTTGAGGAGGGCGATGGTTTCTTAATCAACGGAGTAAAGAATTATGTGCCTTATGCGCCCGAAACCAATGGGATGATCGTTTACGCCAGACTGGGGGAAAAGACTCAAGGCTTTATTATCCCGCTGGGAACCGAGGGTGTACAGGTGGGTGAGCGCCAGAAGTTGTTGGGTATCGATGCGCTGCCGGTTTACCAGGTAGTATTCAACGATGTGCGCGTCCCGTCTGCTGATCGATTGGGAGGACCTGAAGGGCATGCTTTCGCGCCGATCCTGGATGCATCACGGGTTGCATTGGCGGCCGTGGCGGTTGGATTATCGCGCGCAGCACTGGAGTATGCCATCGAATACGCCAAAGATCGCGATGTCTTTGGGGTGAAGGTGGCCCAGAAGCAGTCTGTAGCATTTATGCTGGCGGAAATGGCCACCGAAGTGGAAGCCATCCGCCTGCTGAACTGGGAGGCTGCCTGGATGCTGGACTGCGGCAAGGAGGAAGCCAGCAAACACGCTTACCTGGCACTGACAGGCGCAATTGACATGGCGATGATGGTCACCGACCGTGCCGTGCAGGTGCTCGGCGGACATGGGTACATCCGTGAACATCCCGTTGAGCTGTGGATGCGCAATGGGCGTGGGATTGCGATGTTGAATGGGCTTGTAGTTGTGTAATTTGCCGTGATGGAGTAATGTTTATTGGCTGGTGAACGATTACTGCTGGAAAGGAGTAAACGATGATTGAATTTGAAGCCCCTAAACCGATAGCCCAACAGAGCGTGGCGTTGACGACCGTGGCTGAAAATATGATGCGTCCGGTGTCGCGTTATTTCGACGAAAATGAGCACGAGATTCCCTGGGATTACATCAATTTCATGCACATGGCGATGCGCACAACGGGTGCGGGTTCTCTGGCACCAAAAGAACGCAAATCAAAGAACGGGAGCGAGAAAAAGAAGAAATATCCTCCGATTGGCTACCAATCACTGACTTTCCTATTGGAGACGCTCTCTTGGGGTGATGTGGGCATGTACCTGGTTACCCCTGGCGGTGGTCTTGGCGCGGCGGCGGTTGAAGCGACCGGGACACCCGAGCAGAAACAGAAATTTCTGGCGCGCTTCGCCACGGATAAGCCGACTTTCGGGGCCATGGCGATGACCGAGCCTCAGGCAGGCTCTGATACATCTGCTATCCGCTCGACGGCGGTGCTGGATCGAGAGACCGATGAGTGGGTGTTGAACGGCGAAAAGATCTTCGTCACCGCGGGGCATAAAGCGCTCTGCGAGAGCGATGGCCTGGTGGTGATTTGGGCGACCATAGACCCTGAGGCAGGGAGAGCCGGGATGCGTCCGTTCGTGGTTGAAGCAGGTAGACCGGGTGTGATGGTCACCAAGCTGGAGCACAAAATGGGCATCCGCGCCAGCGATACGGCTTCCATCGTGATGCAGGACTGCCGGGTGCCTTTTGAGAACATCCTGGGCAGCCCTGAGGTAGCCAGGGTGCCGCGCACGAAAACCGGTTTCAAAGGCGCCATGCAGACATTCGATGCAACGCGACCACTTGTAGCAGCGACCGGGATTGGGGTGGCGCGCGCCGCGGTGGAATTGGTCAAGGAGATGCTCGCACAACAAGGGGTAACCATCCGCTATGGTCTGCCGCGGCAGAAGCTGACCAACATCGAGCGCGAGGTGGTCGATATGGAGGTCATGCTGCGTTCGGCCTGGCTGCTGGTGATTAAGGCGGTATGGATGGCGGATAACAACAAGCCCAACCCAATGGAAGCCTCCATGAGCAAAGTGCGCGCCGGTGATGTGGTAACCAGGATCACCCAAAAGGCGGTGGAGCTGATGGGGCCGATTGGTTACAGCAGGGATCATTTGCTGGAGAAGTGGTTCCGGGATGCTAAAATTACGGATATATATGAAGGTACTGGCCAGATCAACCGTCTGATCGTGGCCCGGAATATCCTTGGTTACAGTGGTCGCGAGCTGCGCTGACGATCTACAGAAGGTGGAATTTATGAGGTGATTATTACTGGATGTTAACCAATACAGGATAGAAAGCGAATATTTTTATTTAAAAGAACTTTACTGGTAGGAAAAACATGAAATTGAACCTTAACAGATTTAGAACAGTCGCTTGTTTAGTCGACCGATTGATAGGGAATGCAGTGTTTATCACTTTGACACTGATTTTCCTGCTCTTTATCCTGACTTCTACGGCATGCAGTTCAGCAGGTAAAGACCCAGAGATTCAAACCGGATCCACAGTTGTCGATCAGAGCACGCCGGTTCAGGTAACTCCTTCATTGACGGTAATGTTAACGGATACCCTAGCGCCAATGGGGAGGAGTACTCCAACGATAACGAAGATACCCACGGCGACAGCCTCTCCACTGCCGACATCGACGTCGACCATCTCACCGACACCAGACCCGTATGAGGACTATACGATCGAGCATTTGGCAAATCGAAGTTACGGACGGGAGGGTGAACTGGTAATCGAGGGAACTCTGGCGGAAAACAGCTACTTCACACGATATGAGTTTTCGTATCCCAGTGACGGTTTGACCATTTATGGTTTTATGAATGTACCAAAAGTCGATGAGACAACCAGCAGTTCAGCTGCTGGTAGATCGAGTAATGCAGCTGCTGATGTTTCAGATAGAGCAAATACTGATGCAGTACCTGTTGTAATCGCGCTGCATGGATATATCGATCCGGCTATCTACAACACGATCGATTACACCACGCGCTACGCTGATACACTGGCGAGAGCAGGTTATCTAGTCCTGCACCCAAACTTGCGAAATTACCCGCCTTCTGATGACGGCGATAATCTGTTCCGGGTTGGTATGGCGATCGATGTGCTCAACTTGATTACGCTTGTCAAAGATGGTGCAGGTGAGTCTGGTCCGTTAGGAATGGCTGACACTGAGGCGATCGGATTGTGGGGGCACAGTACGGGCGGCGGTATATCAACCCGGGTGATGACCGCCAGTCCGGACGTGGGGGCGGTGGTGCTCTATGGTGCGATGAGCGGCGATGACCAGAAAAATTTCGAACGCATTTACAGCTACTTTTCTAACGGTCAGCGAGGTCTGGAAGAACTCGCCGCACCACCGGATGCGTTCCAACGTATATCACCAGTTAATTACCTGGACCGGGTGCAGGCGGCGGTAAGTATTCATCATGGGAAAGCGGATGAGGAAGTGCCTCTTGCATGGTCGCTTGAAACTTGCCGGAGGCTGCGAGATCTGGATGTACAGGTTGAATGCTTTACTTATGATGACCAGCCGCATACTTTTTATGGTGAGGATGATGCGTTGTTCATGCTGAGGATGGTTGAATTTTATAATAGGGTGTTGCGGGGAGAATGAGGGGAGATGAATTACGAGTTTCGCGGAATGCGTGATGTGTGTTGTGGAAAAAGTAATGAGTAAAGAGTTCTGTTCAATTGAGAGGTAGCTAAATTGGGATCATCTATTATTGAAGTCGTGATTATTTTCTTTTTGATCATATTTAATGGTGCGCTTGCGTTTTCCGAGATTGCCATCATTGCCGCTCGAAAATCCAGACTTCAGTACGAAAAAGAAGTGGGGAATAAAGGCGCGGAGGCGGCCCTCGAATTAGCAAATAATCCGACTGACTTCCTTTCTACGGTACAAATCGGGATTACGATGGTTGGTATATTGGCCGGGGTATTTGGTGGTGCGACGATTGCCAATCAATTGGGAGCACAAATTTCACAGGTCCCGCTGCTAGCGCCATACAGTGATGCGATAGCCATTGGCACGGTTGTATTAGTTATCACGTATTTTACGCTAGTTCTTGGGGAGCTGGCGCCAAAAAGCCTGGCTCTGACCCAACCTGAAGTATTCGCCATCAGAATAGGGACACCGATGCGATCCCTGTCTAGAATTGCTTCGCCCCTAGTGCGCATATTGAGCTGGTCTACAAAACTGGTGCTCTCCATTTTCAGAGTAAAATCGTCGCCGCAAACTCACGTAACAGAAAGCGAAATAATGCTGCTGATCGAACAAGCCACACACAGCGGAGTGCTGCTGGAAAAAGAGCAGGAGATGATGGAAGGTGTGCTGCGATTAGGAGACCGGCGGATTGATTCGATGATGATCCCCCGTACAGAAATCCAGCGCATTGATCTGGAGGCGAGCCCGGATCAAATCCGCCAGGTATACCTGAACTCACCTTACAGTCGTCTGCCCGTTGTAAATGGGAGAATAGATAATCTGGTTGGGGTGGTCAAGATAAGGAATTTAATGGAGCAAGAGATATCTAGTCAGCCGGTGGATATCGAGCAGGTCATGGTTGAGCCCGTCTTTGTTCCGGAGAACGCTTCTTCTTTAATGGCGCTGGATTTAATGCGTGCAAAACAAGAACACATGGCGATTGTGATCGATGAATTTGGCGGAACACAGGGTTTAGTCTCGATTATTGATATCCTGGAAGGGATAGTGGGTGAAATGCCAGATCCAGGGTTTATTGACGCACCTGAAATCATTCAACGCGCCGATGGATCTTTTCTTTTGGATGGGATGCTGCCGATTGATGAATTTATGGACTTATTCGGCATCGATCATCTTCCAAAAGATGATCGGGGTAATTATCAAACGATAAGCGGTTTTGTAATGGCTTGTTTAGGGCGAATCCCAATTGCTGGTGATACGTTCGAATGGCAAGGACACTTGATCGAGGTAGTGGACATGGATGGTTTTCGCGTTGATAAAGTAATCGTTCACCATCCGGCCGAACAATGAATTGTGCATATCGCGAATTCTGACAAGGATAAAGGAGGTCAAATGAATTACAGAGTAAACCATGCTGTGGTGATCGGGGCGGGGACGATGGGTGCAGCCATCGCGGCTCATCTTGCCAACGCGGGAGTGCAGGTGACCCTGTTAGACATCATCCCGAGGGAGCTCACACCGGTGGAAGAAAGGCAGGGGCTGACGCTGGAAGACCATGTGGTTCGCAATCGTATCGTGAATCAAGGGCTCCAAATGGCTCTCAAGTCACGACCTGCCAGTTTCTTCGTTCCTGACCTGGCTAGCCTGGTCCAGGTTGGCAACCTGGAGGACGATTTCGGTATCGTGGGTGAAGCGGACTGGGTGATCGAAGCCATTATCGAAAACCTGGAAATCAAACAGAAATTGATGGGGCGCATTGACGAGATTCGACAACCCCACACAATCGTCTCGACCAATACCTCCGGTATTCCGGTGGCTTCGATAGCAGAGGGTCTCTCAGAAGGCTTTCGTGAGCATTTCCTCGGAACGCATTTCTTCAACCCGCCGCGCTATCTCAAACTGCTGGAGATCATACCTACCGCCGTTACCTCACCTGATGTGGTTGAGTTCATCTGCCATTTTGGTGAATATCGTCTCGGCAAAGGTATCGTTCCGGCTAAAGACACCCCCAATTTCATCGGCAACCGCATATTCGCCGGTTGGGTAGCCTACCAGATGGATTATATTCTGGAACATGGCTACAGCGTGCCCGAGGTGGACGCTATCACCGGGCAAGTGATCGGTCACCCAAAAACTGCTACGTTCCGCCTCTTCGACTTGATCGGTATGGATGTGTGGGCTCACGTTTCCAAGAATTTAGCCCCGGCAATACCAGACGATGAACTCGCATTACGTTATATGGAATCCGAAAGAGTAATCAATCTGCTGACGACAATGGTCGAAAACGAATGGTTGGGGAATAAAACGAAACAGGGATTTTATAAGCTGGTTATCGTGGAAGGTAAGAAAGTATTTTGGCCGCTTAATTTGCAAACCATGGAGTACGAGGAACCAACCAAACCTCGTTTTGACTCCATAGGTAAGGTGAAAGATGAGAGTGATTTAGGCAATCGCCTGGCGGGATTGATCGAGGCTGAAGACAAAGCCGGCCAAATGGTTAAGGCGTTTACCTACCAGAGCCTGGCGTACGCTTCCGAGCGTATACCGGAAATTTCCGATACGCCAAAACCCATCGATGATGCCATGCGGTGGGGTTTTGGGCACGAAGCGGGACCTTTCGAGATATGGGATATGTTGGGTGTAGCTGAGACTGCTGAGGGGATGAAGGCGTTTGGTTTCTCGCCCGCACCGTGGGTGCAGGCGATGCTTTCTTCGGGGAAGAGCACGTTTTATCAATACGAGGATGGGACGATCATCGGGGCATATAACCCACAAAAAGGTTCTTATGAACCAGTCTCGCGCCCACCTGGCCTGATTGTTTTGAAGGAATTAAAAGCAGTCGGAAAAGAGGTCAGCAAAAATCTGGGCGCATCGCTGATCGATCTGGGTGATGGTGTGGCTTGTGTTGAATTCCACACCAAAATGAACACGTTTGATGAAGACGTGCTCAATATAATCGATGAGGGTCTCGACCGAACAGAAGCTGGCGAGTTTGATGGATTAGTGATAGGCAACCAGGCGGACAACTTCAGCGCGGGAGTAAATATCTTTGTTGCCGTAATGGCTGCTCAAAACGAGATGTGGGACGAGATCGAGGCAATGGTGACGCGTGGGCAGAACATGCTCATGCGTATGCGTTATTTTCCCAAGCCGGTCGTTGTAGCACCTGCAGGATTGGCTCTGGGAGGCGGATCAGAGATGCCCATGAATTGCAGCCGGGTTGTGGCTGCAGCTGAACTTTACATCGGTCTGACAGAATTTGGGCTGGGTTTGCTTCCTGCTTGGGGCGGTTCGAAAGAGATGATGCGCCGCATCCTCAACCCGCCCATGAGAACGCAGAACGCAGAAGTCTTACCGTTCCTGCAGCGCATATTCGAACAGATCGGATTTGCTAAAGTGGCGACCAGCGCGGTAGAAGCCCGCCAATTTGGTATCCTGAGTGAAACGGATCGCATTGTTATGAACCGTGATATGCTGATTGCGGAGGCCAAGCGCGAAGTGCTCCATTTAGTAAACACCGGATACCACTCCCCCTCACCAGAGAAGATCTATGCAGCCGGACGTGATGCTTACGCTGCCTTGAAGGTGGCAGTACATATGCTGCGCGAAGGTGAATACATATCTGATCACGATCGTTTGGTTGCCCAGAAGATCGGCGGTGTTCTAACCGGCGGTGAGTTGAGCAAACCGACCTGGGTTGACGAGCAGTATATCCTCGACCTGGAGCGAGAAGCATTTCTCTCCCTTATTGGAACGAAGAAGTCCCAGGAACGGTTGTGGCATACCTTGCAGACTGGAAAAATATTGAGGAATTAATTAAATATACTTCCCGGAGAAAATACTATGAAAAACCTTGATCCAACACACGAACCTGTTATTGTGGCAGCGACACGAACTGCGGTCGGGAAGGCCAAGCGGGGCAGCCTGGCTACCTACCGGCCGGATGAAATGGCGGCGGAAGTAATACAGGAATTGCTGCGACGGGCGGAAGGACTGGATCCAAATGAAATCGATGACGTGATTCTGGGGTGTGCCTTCCCGGAGGGTCCTCAGGGTATGAATATGGCGCGTTTGGTCGCTTTACGGGCAGGATTGCCTGTCTCTGTCCCGGCGGAAACGATCAACCGTTTCTGCGCCTCCGGATTGCAGAGTATCGTCCATGCGGCGTATGCCATCATCGCGGGTCAAATTGAGGTGGCTATCGCAGGGGGCACCGAATCGATGACCATGGTGCCGATGACTGGCTACAAATTCGCACCCGAGCCGCATATGGCGAGTGAGTATCCTGAAGCGTTTACCAGCATGGGGCTTACGGCTGAGAACGTGGTGGAAAAATATGGTATCAGCCGCGATGACCAGGATGCTTTTTCGCTGCGCAGTCACCAGCGCGCTGTAGCTGCGCTCGACCAAGGATTGTTTAACGAGCAGGTTATGCCGTTGGAAGTGGAGATCGTTGAACCAGGGGGCAACGGCCATCCGAAGAAACGTACTTTCACCTTCGACCGGGATGAGGGACCGCGCACAGACAGCACTTTGGAAGCACTGGCGCGGCTTCGCCCGGCTTTCAAGGAGGGAGGCACTGTGACGGCGGGTAACTCATCACAGATGTCGGATGGAGCAGGTGGCGTGATCATTATGTCACGCGCCAAGGCTGAAAAATTGGGTATGAAACCCCTGGCCCGCTTTATCTCCTTTGGCGTGGGCGGTGTACCACCGGAGATTATGGGTATTGGACCGGTTGAAGCGATCCCTAAAGCGCTCGAGCTGGCAGGAATGTCACTGGATGACATTGGGCTGATCGAATTGAACGAAGCTTTCGCGGCGCAGAGCCTGGCGGTGGTGCGCCAATTGGACCTGAACGAAGAAATTACCAATGTCAATGGCGGTGCCATAGCGATGGGGCACCCGTTAGGCTGCACCGGAACGAAACTGACTGTACAGTTGATATACGAGATGAAACGTCGAGATGTGCAGTTTGGTATGGTCGCGATGTGCATTGGGGGAGGAATGGGTGCGGCGGGAATATTTGAGAATGTAGTGTAAATTTTGCCGGTTATGGTAAAAAGTAATGAGGAACGAGGAATCAGTTATACGGAAATTGGATAATTCTAAAAAAAAGGAAGGAGTAATTTGAAATGACAGACTATACAATGAAAGAAATGGTAAAAAACCACGAGAAAGCGTTTAAACCGGAGGCCGCAGAAGGTGTGGATGCGGTCATACAATACAAATTCAGTGGTGAAGAAGCGGGTGACTACATCATCACCATCCAGGATGGTAAGTGCACCACGGCTGAAGGGGAGGCTGAAAATCCCGCCATGACCCTCAGCGCAGACGCTCAGGACTACAAGGATGTCCTGTTAGGCAAGGCGAACGGCATGCAGTACTTCATGCAGGGAAAGCTCAAACTCTCTGGCGATCTCAACCTTGCCATGAAACTTACCAGTTTCTTTAAAATGGCAGGGTGATATACCGCATCTTAATCAAAAAGAGTGCGGTGTTGAGTTTCTCCAAACTTTTTTCAACCATTAAACTGTTGAAAAGAATGTTGTTGTTTGATATTCAATCAGCCTTAAACTCAACTGGTACGACCCTCTGATTGATTTCAGCCTGTAACAAGGCGATCTCGGATTGGATCGTTGAGACCACTTTATCAAATGGGACGATTGTCCGTTCTTTCTGGTCGCGGCGTTTGAACTCCACCCCGCCCTGATTGAGGGCGCGCTGTCCCACTGTTATTCGGATTGGCAAACCGATCAGATCTGCATCGTTGAACTTGACACCGGGGCTTTCCTGGCGATCATCGTACAGTACCTCGATACCGTTAGCTACCAAATCAATATAGAGTTTTTCAGCAGTTTCCAAGCTAGATTGGGGTAAATTTTCGATGTCATTTCCACCACCCATCACATCAGTATCCTGATTTTTCTTCTGCTTTCCAGCCAAAATTACGAGTTGTACGTGGTATGGCGCCACGCTGATTGGCCACATTAAGCCGTGTTCATCGTTGTACTCTTCGGCTATGCTTGCCAGCAGGCGTCCACTCCCGATGCCGTAGGACCCCATCACTACCGGTAGGGAATTGCCTTCTCTGTCCTGGTAATAAGCACCCATCGATTTGCTGTATCCTATACCTAACTTAAAGATGTTCCCCACTTCGACTCCGCGCTCAGAGCATAGAGGCTGATCACATTTGTAGCATATATCGCCATCCTGTGCTGTGGTGATATCAGTGATGGTATGCGCCTGATAATCGCGTCCATAATTGACGTTTCGCAGGTGGTATCCTGCTTCATTGGCGCCCGCGACCAGGTTTGGAGACTCTGGGATGAGATCATCTACCACAACCATTACATCGTCTAGACCGATCGGTGAGGCGTACCCGGGTTCAGCGCCCACCACTCGAATCTCTTCTTCTGTTGCCGGACGCAGCTGTGTGGCATTGATAGCATTTACCAGTTTGGTCTCGTTCAATTCCATATCTCCACGAACGATGGCAAACACAAATAATTCCTGGGGAACCAAATGAGGGTCCCTTTCTGAGAGCCCTGCATCCGGGTTGTCTGGAATCGCCGCGATCATAAAGACTGCTTTAGCCGTCTTCGATTGCGGTATGTTGAGGTAGTTCGCCAGCTCCTCAATCGTCTTACAGTCTGGGGTGGCGACTTTCTCGATTGGAAGCAACTGTTCATCCGGTGATGGTATTTTTTGGAAACGAGCGACCTGGCGGTTTGCACTGTATCCGCATGCGCTGCATATCATCAATGTGTCCTCTCCGGTGGCCGTGAGGTACATGTATTCATGCGACATCAAACCACCCATCATACCCACATCAGCCAGGACAGCCAGAACGTCAATACCACAGCGGTGAAAGATATCGAAATACGCCTGATAATGCGCGCGATACTGTCGATCCAGACCTTTAAAATCAGTATCGAGGCTGTAGCTGTCCTTCATGGTGAACTCACGCACCCGGATTAGTCCGGCGCGTGGCCGCGGGTCGTCGCGCCACTTGGTCTGGATGTGATAGAGCAAATTGGGCAGCTGTCGGTATGAACGGATTTCTTTACGTACCAGGTTTGCTACAACTTCCTCGTGCGTCATAGCCAGAACCATATCCCGATTGGTGCGATCTTTAAAACGACCCATCTCGGCACCAATTTTATACCAGCGACCAGACTCCTGCCACAACTCGGCTGGGTGGACGACCGGCATTGTGATCTCCTGCCCGCCGATGGCTTCTATTTCCTCACGCAAGATGTTCTCGATCTTGGTCAATGATCGCCGGGCGAGCGGTAGATAGCTGAAAATGCCCGCTGCAAGCTGGCGGATATAACCAGCACGCAGGAGCAATTGGTGGCTGGTTATTTCCGCCTCTGATGGGACGTCACGTAATGTCTGGCTGAACAATTTACTCATTCTCATGGTAATCCTCCTTCGGGCGTGGATCGTTAAACAAAATCGCCCTCTGGCTCTCAGTCCAAAGGGCGGTGATGGTCAGGTGTAAAAACTCTATCTGCCATGCCCAAAACGGCCGAAAGCCAGGTGTGATTTGCAGGTGCTAGGGACCGGTGCAGGGGAGCAAAAAGTGTTTATCATAGGGAAAAGTTTACCACCGGGTATCGGTAAGTCAAGAGGAAGGGTAGTAAATATCGTCGAAGGTTTCATCGAGTCTGAGGTGCCAGGGTTTGGAACTTATCTAGTGGATAGATTAAATAGAACGTGATCGACTATGATTGAGACGGTGCAGCCCATGTTCACGTGCCATTTGCACGGTCTCCTCGAACTCGGACCTCTTGATTGCGCGTCTCAGCTTCGGGTGTTGGTTCGCTTTATAGGCCGGACGGTATTGGTCCATCAAGTTTAAGTACGTGTCCTTGGATATTTCATGGGCAAGAAAACGAAGGATGGCATCTGTCCCCGCAAGCCTGTTTGGGAGCACTAAATGACGCACCAGCAACCCCCGTGTGGCTATCCCCCGCTGATTTATATGAAGGTCGCCGACCTGGCAGTGCATTTCCTTCACGGCTGCCTGGTTGACTTGAGGATAACGTGGGATTTTCGAGTAATGTAGGGCAGTTTGTGGGCTGGCGTATTTCATGTCCGGCATGTAGATATCGATCACACCAACCAGTAATTCCAATGTCTGCAAAGAATCATATCCACCCGTATTGTAAACTAGCGGCAAACGCAGACCCGCCTGAGCGGCGATCATTACACCAGCCATGATCTGAGGGACAACATGGCTGGGTGAGACGAAGTTTATATTGTGGCAACCGCGCTCCTGCAGTTCCAACATCATTATGGCCAGATTACCAGGCTCGGTTTCCTGTCCACTGTTAGCCTGGCTGATTTCGTAGTTCTGGCAGAACTGGCAGCGTAAGTTGCAGCGTGAGAAGAATATTGTTCCGGAGCCTCGCCAACCGCGCAGTGGATACTCCTCCCCCAAATGAGGCCCGTAGCTGCTCACCAAGACCTGGTCAGAAGTGCCGCAAATACCGAATACGCCTTCGGTGCGATCTACGCCACATTCGTGGGCGCAGATGTTGCAATCGCGTAATCTGCTGTACGCCTCGACCACTCTCTCTTGAAGCTCACCCCTCTGCAGCAGTTCCACATAGGCTGGTATAAAATCCGTCATGATTGAGTTCTTGGTTGTACTCCTATTCAATAGTATAAGAAAACTATCGAACAAGGAACAAAGCATTGAGGTTATTTTGATACGATATTGGCTGCAAATGCTCCAATAAAGTTGGCCGGAATGCGGAAGGTGCGAGAGTGTTTAAGCGGCATTGCTGACCTTTTTTGAGTTGATGGGTTCGATGTATTAGCACGCGAAAATGAATGTTAGGTCGTTGACATTGGTGAGCGTCGGACCGGTTTTTAGCAAATCTCCCAAGGGTTCGAAGAAGTGATAGGCGTCATTACGATCCAGAAAATCAATGGGGTCGAGGCCCAACTCCATTGCTCTGGACAGTGTTTCTCCAGTAACCACGGCCCCGGCTGCGTCTGTAGGACCATCCCCGCCATCAGTCGCCAAAGCCACCAGGCTGATGTTTTGTAATCCGGCCAGTTCAACGACAGCGCTCAGGGCTAATTCCTGGTTGCGACCGCCTTCCCCAATTCCCGAAATTGTCACTGTGGTTTCTCCGCCGGTGATCACACATGCTGGCCGCCGAGCGGGATGTCCCGAAGTCTCGATCTGCCGGGCGATGGCGGCCAGGGTCGGTCCAATCAGACGTGCTTCCCCCTGCAGACTGCTTGTAAGAAAGACTCCATTAAAGCCTTCTGTCTTGGATTGTTCGAGTGCAGCCTGTCCGGCAAGAAAGTTATTTCCGACGATGACATTCTGAACCCGTTTGAATATCGAATCGCCTGGTTTTGGAGTTTCGCTGATTTCCCCGCGCTGACCGAGTCGTAATTGAGAAATAATTGATTCAGGTACTTGATTTAACAGCTGATATTTTTCTAAAACGCGGTATGCATCTGAATAGGTGCTCGGGTCCGGCACCGTCGGACCCGAAGCAATCACATCTAGAGGATCTCCGATGACATCCGATAGAATCAGCGTAACCAATTGTGCTGGAGCAGTTAATTTTGCCAATCTACCGCCCTTTACCAGATCGAGATGTTTGCGAAGAATGTTGATTTCGTTGATTGTCACGCCAGCCGCCAAGAGGGTATCGGTCAAACTCTGCAAGTCATCTAGTTTTACCCCTGAAGAAGGTGCCAGCATCAACGCTGAGCCACCCCCAGAGATAAGGCAGATAACCAGGTCTTTAGAGCCCACATCGGACAGTATCTCAATGATACGCTGTGTTCCTTTTACTCCCTGCGCATCGGGAACTGGGTGCCCGGCCTCGAGAATTTCAATCAATGGTGGAGGGTTGATAAGGATCTTAGAACCATCTGCAGTGTGTCCTCGCTTGGTGATCACCAAACCTCGGTAGACGTGTTCTCCAAGTAATCGACCTGCCGCAGATGCCATCGGAATGGCGGCTTTCCCTGCACCGATTACAAAGGTACGCCTGAATTGTCTCAAATCATATGATTGACCGGCGACTGACAGCTCATCTCCCGTGCACATCATATTCCTTTCGACAGCCGAGATGGGGTCAACGGCATCCAGGGCGGCGGCCATGATGCGTGCGATGCTCTCTCCTCGGGTACTTTCTCGTAATGAATGGGTTATCAGGCGCTTGGTATCCATTATTTTTAAGACTTGCGTTTGACTATTAAAGGATCAATTATTAGAATCTTCATCCCCGTTTGATCCCTTATCTTTTCTCTTCGTAGCAGCAACTGCTGAACTGATGTGTGCACCAAATATGGCGATAAATGCAGTTATGTAGACCCAACTTAAAAACGCCAGTAGTGTCCCCAGCGAACCATAGAGCAGTTGGAAGTTGACTAATCCGGTGGATAACACCCAGGTAAAGACTCTGGTGGCAATATATATTCCCATTGTCGTGGCTATAGCTCCCCAAAAAGCCTCCACCCATCTGACTTTGGTATTTGGCACTAAGCGGTAAAAGGTAATAAAAGCGATGCAGATCACAATCCAGGGAATTGCACCTGAAGATAAATTCCAGAAGAGTGTTTGCTGTAAAGCAATCTCACCCATGATCGGTACTTCGATCCTGGAAATATTGTTGACGATGGTCGTGGTAGAGTTCCATAGGATCATCGCAGTTATCAGCCCAAAAATGATGGCGAGAGCGAATAAACGCCCCTGGATTACGTTTAAAAATTTTGCATCCGGCCAGGCGCGGTTTATGTTGCGCGCCAGTGAGAGGAAACTACCAGAAGCTGACCACGCCAGACCGATCAAACCGATGATACCGGTGATGCTACGCGCATCGTACAATTGACGAAGATTGTTCTCGATCAATTCCCTGGGAAGTGGAATTTCATGCGATAGAACATCTAATATCTGGTCGATGGCGTCGATATCCACCAGAAAGAAACCAGCGATTGAAACTAAGAGCAGCAGCAGGGGTATCAAAGAAAAGAAGACGAAGTAGGCTATCGACGCAGCCCCTTCAGATCCGTAAGCCTCGCTGAAACTCTTTAGAGCGTGATTGAATATGCCTATCACACCGCCAGTATACTTATTGGCTATTTCGTAGGTACGGGAGAGCTTGGATTGAAAGCCCTCTATTACTGAACTGGTATTGATCTTCATGGTGATGTGTGCAGTTTCAGGTACGATCCCTTTCGTTACACTGGGAGTATGCAGGATGGTGATTCATTGGCAGGGTTATTTACCAGAGTGGACACAGGAAAGGCGGTCAATTCATCGGAGGCAAAAGGTATTAACAATGGTTTCAGCTGCTCTGCCTCAGATTCACCGGGCTGTAGCCAATTGGCATACGCGTTCTCCGGCAGGATCACCGGCATCCGGTTGTGGATGTCTTTTATCAGATCGTTTGGCTCGGTGGTGATAATCGTGCAAGACAGGATATTAGAGCCATCTGGTGCCTGCCAATTTTCCCACAACCCAGCAAACGCAAACGGCTTACCATCTTTCATTTTTATATATGTTGGCGTTTTAGCCCGTTGACCAGGTACTTTTTTCCACTCGAAAAATCCGTCTGCCATGATCAGGCAGCGCCTCCGGCGGAAGGCCGCTCTGAAGGATGGCTTCTGATCAACCGTTTCACCGCGGGCGTTGATCATCCGGTTGCCAATCGCCGGATCCTTTGCCCAAGATGGTATCAAGCCCCATACGAAATAATCCAATCGAGATTTTCCATCATTGGGGACCACGGCGAGTGGTTGGCTGGGGGCTATATTGTAACGGGGTTGAATGTCTTCTTCCACAGAGATCCAGGGGAACGCTTCCCGAATCTGGTGAGCGTCAACTGTGAGGGTAAAACGACCACACATTCTGCCACCTTTCGTTAAGAGCTGGTGAAGTAAAAAACGTATTATTTATGGGCTTGGTGTATCTATCGCCCAATCGTTCCCCAAGAATACTTCAACATCCACCGGACTGGATGGTTCAAATTCACTGTGGATATTGGTAGGGGATATGCCCATTAAGTCTACCAGATATTTAATCAGATAGGGATTCCCTGTGTGGTCTACTATCTTTGTGGATGACTGAAACTCCCCATTCTCATTGGTCTGGAGCACGTTTACTCCCAGGCCACTTAAATATTCTCCTGTGCGTGCCGCAAGTTGAGACGTTGGCGTGCCATTATAGATCCCGAGCCTGGCATTCTCAGCCTGCATACGTTGCCGGTCATTCCCGGGTGTGTTCGGACTTAAACCGCTGGAAGAGGCGAAAATCTGGTCGCGGATGAGGTGAATTTTATCCGGGAGGGGAATCAGAATACTCAACCCATCCGGTGAACGAGCGAAGAGCACATGCTCCTTACCAATAACTCCTCGCTGTATATTTTCTTCTCCAATATCTTGTGTAAAAAGAGCCAATTTAATCGCTTCATCCAAACCCAGATTTGTTTTGATACCAGCCGACAGTTCGTTATACAGTCTTGGCGCCTTGCTTATTAAAGTGGGCATCATATCAAATCGGAAGATGCGATCCCTGGCGGCCAGTATCACTTGCTGCTGTCTCCCTGAGCGGTCGAAATCCCCGCCCTCTGTTTTCCGGTTGCGTGCATAAGCAAGTGCCCATTCACCCGGCAAGACCTGAACACCGGGTTTGAGCGTTTTTTTGGTCTCGGGTCCGTCACCTAACAAATCGATTGTAATCTTTTCGGGAACATCGATCTTTACCCCTCCGATTTCATCAATGAATCGGACAAAAGCTGCGAAATCGATCTGAGCGTAATAGTTGATCGGTACACCCAGGAACTGTTCCACAGTTTTAACGGCGAGACCGGGTCCGCCACCCGGAAGCTTGTATGCGTCACCCAGGTAGTAAGCGGTATTAATCTTCCCGTGTTCGAAACCAGGAATGGCGGCCCACATGTCTCTCGGGATGGAAAGCATTCCCGCAGTTTTTGTAATCGGGTCCAAGGTGAACAATATCATGGTGTCGCTGCGTGAATACTTTTCACCCGCTTCCCAATCACGCGCGTCAACACCCATGATCAGTATGGTGACTCTACCGGCACCGTCCCAAGGGGTCAAGGTGGGCTTTATAATCTGCTGTTCCTCGTCAACTACTGCCGGTACACCAGAAGATGTTCCAGGGTCCTGAATTCCCTGTGGAGCGCTTTGGTTATCAATGAATGCGGACGCCGGAAGGTCAAGAGATCCAACGCCAAATCGTGAAAATTGTTTTACCACGAAGAAAGATGCCAGGCCGGCAAAGATCGCCATAACGAAAATTACCGATACGAGGATAAATCGTTCGATGTACGAACGTGTGATCCAGCTGCTGTGTTGAGAGTTCATTTTGTGCAAAGTTCTTTCCATCTTTGTTCGTCGAAACACCTGATTTGGATCATCCCTAAATTGCTGTGGATCTCCAATCCCAAAGCAGGCCATCTAGGGTGTCGGTGTCGCGGTTGGATCTATTGGAGGGGCGGGCGTATCGCTGGGCACCGGAGTGGGTGGAACATCCGTCGTCGCCTGGGGTTGTGTGGGGGTCGGGCTCGGTGGGAGGCTGGTGCTGGTCGGCTGCCCTGGCGTATCTATTGGGATGAAGGTTGGTGACGGGGAGGATATAGTTGGGATGAGAGTCCCGGTAATCGTTGGGAAAGTTGTAACACTTCCGGTGAGTGTGGGTGTGAAGGTGATGGTTATGGATGGGATCGTCGCTGTAGGTGGCGAGCATTGCAGTGCGACCGCATCTATCGTTTTTGACAGCTGTTCATCAGCCCTAATCGAGAAGGCAATTTCGTACTGGATTAAAGCTGCACACCACTCTTCGCTATCCGCCAATTGATTTCCGTATTGGATGAGCGCCCCCCTGTATCGATCCCTGGCTGTCCAACCAGATGCGTCTCTTAAATATGGTGCTGCTGAGGCGACCTGCCCGAAATAGTACACTGCCTGTTCGGGGAATACTTCCCAAAAGCTTGAACCGATGACATATATCCGCGCCCAATTGCGTGTGTTCCGCGCTTCCACATCGAGCAACGAGAAATTTTCCGCCAGCGCCAGATCATAAATGCCACCTTCCAGATTGTGTTCTTTCAAAATTTTATCTACGCCGCGGTAGCGGAGAGCTAGATACAACATACCGTCGATCCTGGCAGCTTCATACGCCGGGTTATTCTTACGCAGCGCAACAAGCGTTTCGATCGTATTAGTCCATTCTCGATTCGCCAACAGCGCTTCGGCCTTCGCAAAGAGTTCTTGAGCCGGACGCGGATCGAACGTTGGCGATGGCGTTCCTACAAGCAATTGGGGAGTCGGGGAGGCAGTCGCATATAGTGTGTAAAGCACCTCGGCCATCCTGTCGGCTGCACCGGGATAAGATGGATCTTGTGACAGGACATACTCTAGACGTTGGCGGGCAAGCTCAAGATTACCTTCCGCCAATTCTGCAACACCAAGGTTAAATTGTTCATTTATTTCGGATTTAATCTGAGCGCTTTCACCCTCGTCAAGTGCTTGTCTACCTGAAAAATATCCTGCAAACGCGCCAGCAGCGATGGTTATCGTGGTTAAGACCGCGGCCAACAGCAAAAATATCAGGAGCACTTTGTTCCGCTGGAGTCCTCCAACAAATATTGACGCTGGTTTTTTTACCACCGTTCTCGCGGCTCCCTGATTTGGGAGCGGGGATTGGGGTGGAGTATTGAGGCTGTTGGACGAGCTGGGTTGAGTCTCGTCCTGGTCACGATCTCGCATAGATTTAGGTTCCTGGAATAAATTTACCTTACCAGAATAGTTAGACGAATTTGTGGATTAATTCGTTCCACAAATTACACCACATTTGGACCTCAATATGCTTAATTTATCATTATTCCATCATTAAGGGCAGCTTTTCTCGTGAAGGTGTATAAATACCCAAATGGGGTTTTTGATGATGCTTGTTTCATCAAAAACCCCATTACTTTGGTAAAAAAAATCTTATTATAGAGTTGGTCAATCTGCAGGACTCAATTCCAGATCGGAGACATCTTCTTCATCGCTGGTTGTGGTTAAGGCGACATCAATCTCTTCCTCTACCTCTACTTCTTCCTCTTCAAGAGCTTCCTGCGCTAAAAATCGCCCCTTTTGGAAACCAGTCCCTGCTGGGATCAACTTTCCGATGATAACGTTTTCTTTCAACCCATAGAGCGGGTCTTCGGTACCAGCGATGGCTGCTTGAGCCAGGACCTTGATCGTGTGTTGGAAGGATGAGGCGGAAAGGAACGAATCCGTCTCCAACGATGCCTTGGTGATCCCGAGTAATATTTCAATAAATTTTGCCGGACTCTTTTCTTCGTCCAGTAGCTGGTCGTTTGTATTCCGTAGTTCCAGATAGTCGATCAAATCACCGGGCAAGTAGTCTGTATCACCCGGAAGTGTGACCTGAACTCTGGACATCATCTTGCGAATGATGGTCTCGAAGTGCTTGTCGTTAATATTCTGACCCTGCGAGCGATACACTTTTTGTACTTCTGTAAGCAGGTATTTCTGACACGCCAGCCGACCCTGGATACGGAGTATTTGATGCGGATTTAGAGAACCTTCAGTTAGAGGCTGTCCTGCTTCTACTCGTTCACCGTTTTCCACAAGCACGCGCGCAGTAGTGGGAAGGTCGTACTCTTCTTCCTGGCGTATTTCGTATGAAACAATGACCTTCTTACCAGAGCCGCTATCATCTTCAGAACCGTCCTCAATGCGTACGCGGCCAGCGTTCTGGGCGGTGATTGTTGCCGCCTGCTCACCGTCATCGTCAGCCAAGTAGGCGAGGATGTCCGACGCTTCTACCTGGCTTTCGTCCTCGGCGGCAACTATCCAGTCTTCAGGTAGTTCATATTCGTCTGAGATCATTTCGCTGTCTGCAACTTTTGCGATACGAAGGTCACTGTAGCGATCCGATTGTACGATATCAACAACGCCTCCTATCTCGGTAACTACTGCTTCACCTTTGGGCTGCTTACGCGCCTCAAACAACTCCTCCACGCGAGGAAGGCCGGTGGTTATGTCCCCACCCGCAGCTACACCACCCGTGTGGAAGGTGCGCAGGGTGAGCTGAGTGCCAGGTTCACCGATTGATTGGGCAGCGACGATACCAACCGCCGAGCCGATTTCAACCATCTTGCCTCGCCCAAGATCGAGGCCATAGCACATGGCACATATACCGTGCGTCATTTCACATGTCAGAGGAGAGCGCACCTTGACTTGTTGGACATTCGAAGCGGTGATGCGTTTAACCGCTTCGTGGCGTAGGAGACCGTTGCGTTCGACGAGCACCTCACCAGTCTCTGGGTCCACGATACGCTCGTTAGCAAGGCGGCCGTACAATCGACTGCCCATAGACTGACCTGCTATATCGTCGTCTCGGTTGATGATCACACCGCCCATGGTGTCGCAATCATCATCATTGATGATCACGTCCTGAGCGACATCAACCAACCTTCGAGTCAGATATCCAGCGTCCGCTGTCCTTAGTGCGGTGTCTGCCAGACCTTTACGAGCACCGTGGGTTGATATAAAGTACTCAAGGGCGGTTAATCCCTCGCGGAAATTCGAGCGGATCGGTAGAGGGATGATCCTGCCGGAAGGGTCAGCCATGAGGCCGCGCATGCCGGCTAGCTGGGAAATGGGTTGGAAGCCACCCTTTGTAGCTCCGGATATTGCCTGGGCTGCCAGATTTCCATCGGGGTCCATTGCTTCCCTGACAGCGTTGGCCACCAGATTTGTGGTCTGCTGCCAAATTTCGATCTGACGCTCGTCGCGCTCTTGTTCAGTGAGCAAACCGCGTCGGAAATCACGAGCAACGGATTCTGCTTTTTGCAATGCATCGCTGATAATCTCGGGTTTATTCTCAGGTACAGATATATCTGATACTGCGAGCGAATATCCAGAACGAGTTGCATAGACAAAGCCAATATCCTTAATCTTGTCTGCAATTTCTGGTGTATCCTCTTCGCCGATTATTTCATACAGATCCATCATCAGGTCTTTCAGTTCCCCTTTGGCCAACATTTGATTCACAAATTGGACCTCAGGCGGCAGCACACGATTGAATATGACACGCCCGACCGTTGTATCAATCACTTTTTCTTCCGACTGTGTCAAACGGGAGCCCTGATCGTCATACCAGGTGGTGGTTAATAATTTAATATTAGAGTGGATATCAACCTGGTCTAGTTCATAAGCCAGCTCAACCTCGTTGATATCGGAGAAAATTCGACCATCGCCTTTGTGCTCTTTCTCATCTGTCTTGGTCAGGTAATACACACCCAATACCATATCCTTTCCTGGAGTGATGATAGGTTCGCCATCGGCGGGTTTGAGCAGATTTCTGGATGAAAGCATAAACTTCCGAGCTTCCCACACCGCTTTTTCGGAAAGTGGAACGTGTACGGCCATTTGATCGCCATCGAAATCGGCATTGAAGGCGGTTGTAACCAGGGGATGAAGTTGAATGGCGCTACCCTCGATCAACACGGGTTCGAATGCTTGAATGCCCAGTCTGTGAAGTGTTGGAGCCCGGTTGAGTAATACTGGCCTCTCTTTGATGACCTCTTCCAGAACCTCCCAAACTTCCGGTCGATTACGTTCAATAAAACGTTTGGCGCCTTTTACATTGGCCGCGTAGTTTTGTTCCACCAAGCGGGAAATAACGAACGGTCTAAAAAGTTCCAGAGCCATAGTCTTTGGCAGCCCACACTGGTAAAGTTTTAATTTTGGTCCGACAACAATCACAGAGCGGCCGGAATAATCCACGCGCTTTCCGAGAAGGTTGCGGCGGAAACGGCCTTTCTTCCCCTTCAACATATCACTGAGCGATTTAAGTTCGCGGCGGCCGCGACGAGAGAGCGCTTTACCACGTTGCGAATTATCGATGAGCGAGTCGACGGCTTCCTGGAGCATTCTTTTCTCATTGCGCACAATTACATCCGGCGCACCGAGTTCCAGCAGTCGTTTAAGACGATTGTTGCGGTTGATCACTCGCCGATACAGATCGTTTAGATCAGAGGTCGCGAAACGACCTCCGTCCAGCTGAACCATCGGCCTCAGATCTGGAGGAATTACGGGCAGCATGGTAAGGATCATCCATTGGGGGCGGTTACCTGAACGGCGAAAAGCCTCGACAACGGTGAGCCGTTTGGTCGCTTTCTTACGCTTTTGTTTGCTGCGCGAAGTTCTCAATTCATTCCAGAGTTCCTCCGCCAGTTTGTCCAAATCCAGGCGTTTTAGGATATCGTAGAACGCCTCAGCGCCCATATCAGCGCGAAAGACCTGACCCCATTTTGACCTCAGTTCACGGTACCGTGATTCGCTCATAAAGGTCAATGGCTGCAGTTCTAACAGTTCGTTGCGCAGGAGTTTATTTTCGTCACGCACCACGTCCGACTGCTCTTCAAGGAGAAGTCTCAACTGCTCCATTTCCAGGTCGGTCTCGGCTCTTTTGCGTTCGATTTCCATCGAAACGCCCTCGAGTTCCTGCTGTTTTTCCTCTTTAAGATCACCTTCAAGCTCTTCCAGTCGTTCTTTTACGAAGCTTTGAACTTTCGATAGGTGCTTGTTGCTGATTGTCTCACCAGTCTCAACGATTACAAAGTCAGTATCCTGGAAGAGAACCGGTTTCCGGGTCGTTGTATCAAATCTTCGCGTCAGATCGTTCTCCGTGCGCTGACCGCCCTTGATGATGGGATCCAGTTTTTCTGCAATCTTTTCATCGTATTCTTGTTCAATCCTGGATTTCTTTTCTTCTAAATCGTTAAGATCGCGCTCTCTGTTGGCCTTAAGTTCCGCAATTTTTGCGTTAATTCTTGTGGCCTGTTCTCGTTCTTCCTGGGCCATATTTTCTTCAAGGCGATTGAGAGCTTTTTCGCGACTCTCTTCGTCGACAAATGTGACGACATACTGGGCGAAGTAAAGAACCCGGTCTAGATTACGCCTGGAGATATCCAACAGCAGACCCAAATAAGATGGGATTCGCCGCGTATACCAGACATGTGCCACGGGTGCTGAGAGTTCAATGTGCCCCATGCGCTCCCGCCTTACTGAAGAGCGAGTAACTTCGACACCGCACTTATCGCAAACGATACCTTTGTAACGAATGTTTTTGTATTTTCCGCAATAGCACTGCCAGTCACGCGTAGGTCCAAATATTGCTTCACAAAACAGGCCATCTTTCTCCGGTCTTAAACGTCTGTAGTTGATCGTTTCGGGCTTTAGAACCTCACCATAAGACCAGCTGCGAATGGTTTCTGGAGATGCAATACTGATACGTAAAGCGGTTAGTCCTTTGGTTTCCACAAAATTGCCTCCTGAATATGATAAAAGAGAGCTGATTATTGTTGTGATTACATCTGTCCCGGGTGGGGGACTGTTTCAAATAGTGCATGAATAAAGACAAAACATCCCCATCACAACTGTCAACATCGCGGTTAAAATCACTTTGGCGGTGTTTCAATAGATAGCCAATGAAGGGGATTTAGGTAAATAGAACAAATGTACTGAATGCTAGACAAACAAATATAAGCGCTGGAGACTTTTTCTCGAGCGCTTCGTGATATGAATTTTTCGTTTGTTTCAACGTGGATGAATTATAACAATATGGTGCTTATTTGGTCAAGGTTTGTCGTTATATATTAACGTTTAGCTCACTATTGCAGATCACAAACGAAATGTGTAAAATTATTCTTTTTGTATATCATTTCACACAGAAATCTATAGTTCTGAAGTGTTTTGCCTGAGGGGAATCGCCAGGAAGAATGTACTCCCTTTTCCTAATTGGCTCTCTACCCAGACCTGACCTTTGTGCCGGTCAGCAATGGATTTTACAATTGCCAGCCCCATACCGCTTCCGCTGGATTCGAAAAGACCGTCTTTTTTGGGCCTGTGATAAAACTTCTCAAATAATTGAGCCTGGTCAACAGGGGAGATTCCCACACCCGTGTCGCTAATTTCGAAAAAGATACGATCTTCTTTTATATGGACATACACCGTGATTTCCCCTTCTTTCAGTGTAAATTCAACTGCATTTTCGATTAAATTGTAGATGGCCTTTTGCAGCAGGGCCTGGTCAGCTTCGATCAATGGTACGGTCTCAATTGGAATCTCTGTATTGATTTGGATTCGTTTCTGGGCAGCTTGTGGTTTTAAAGTGTTGATTACCTCTTCAACCACACCACGTACCGGTATCATCTCGATATGCAAGCCAATTCCGGCTTCGATTCTTCTTAAATCCAGTAAATTGTTGACGAGATGAGACATTCCGTCCACGTTTTCGATAATTTTGTTGAGATAATTGGTTTGTTGTTCGTTTAATTGGCCGACCATCTCGACCATGCTGGCGTATCCGTGTATTAGTGTCAATGGATGGCGCATATCGTGGCTAACCGTCGACACAAATTCAGATTTGAGAGCATTCAATTCTTTTAAACGGGTAACATCGGTGAGGATACAGACCCGGCCGACGCGCTCGCCGTTCGAGATAACCGGTGTCGCAGATGCCAGGTAAACCTGCCTGTCGGGTAAGGTCACTTCGATGGTTTGTGGCTCGATTGCGGGTGAGCGCATCAGGTTGACCAATTCCTTTTGCGTGATGATGTTCTCGATGGAATTATCGTTGACATCCTCCATTTGCATTTCCAGGACCTGCCAGGCAGCAGGATTAGCCACCAGCAACCGATCTTTTTGATCTACTACCAGGATCGGGTCTGGGCTGGAGGCGAAAATTGCAGACAATTGCTGTCGTTCTATTTCAGCATCCAAATATTGACGGGTATTAGACGCAGCGACGGATGCCTGGTTGGCCAAGCTAGATATATAATTTACCTCTTCATTTGAAAACGTATGCGCTTTATCAAAGGCAACCCACAATACCCCGAGGAAAATTGTTTCATCGTACAGTGCAAGGGCTATCAGAGAGGCTGGAGGGGGTGATTCTTCCGGAAGATTAAATAGCCGTGGTCGCGATAAGCTGGAGAGAACTAAACGCTCATGCCGGTTCGCATACGCGAGTATTTGGTCGTCCAGGTAGCTGTAGTCGAATTCCGAAGGTCCGGATCCAAAGGATATGTTAGTCGATTGGGTCCCATTCATTTCAGGAATGGCATCAGGCGGAAGGACAACACGCGCAGAGCTGGCGCCGGTTATCAGGGCCGCTTGTAAAACTGCCTGGATCGCTTCTTCAAAGTTCAGGCTGGAGGCAACACCCTGACTTACATTCACCAGGCTGTTTAATTCTTCGAGGCGAGTTTTGAGGTTAATACGCATTTCTTCAAATGATTGTCCCAACTGCCCGACTTCATCTTCGCCATCCACAGTCAAAGGCTTATTCATATCGCCTTCGGATATCCGGCCCACCCCGCTTTCTATTTTTTTCAATGAACCGGTGACATTATGTAAACCCAGGCGCAATATAACAATCCCAGCGATGGACAACAGCATCAACATAACGAAAAATGGGACCGCGATTGTCACTGATAATCGATCCGCCTGTATCTCTGGGACGGCAAAAATCACTGCCCAAGGGATCCCGTCAACTGGTTGAAAGTAGATCAGGCTGCGAGTGCCGGCAGGAGACATATCTTCAACCATACCTGCTTGATCCGGTATTGTACCGGTATATTTAGTCATGATCAGGTCTGGGTTTGTATGGAATAATATGTTCATCCCATGGTCCAATAAATATCCCTGCCCCTCCATATCGTTCATGCTCAAGAGGCTGGTGATGATAGGCTGCGATAACATATTATTGCCTAGATCAGTACGACCTACTAATACGCCGGATACATTCAGGTTGTCATCCGTGATTGGCACAACAAACGAAATCTGGGCACTTGTCTTACCAAGATCGGGTGGCAGCGAAAAATATTGGATAGGAAAATTGTCCAGAGCCGAGGCGATACCAAATTGTTCATCCAATGGCATACGTGTACCTGTAAAATCATCGTTTGGGTATGAGGCTGCAAGATCCCCCATTTCGTCGAAGACCAGTAATTGGTCGAAAAATGGCATTGCACTTATGTTAACAGCCAGGGTGTCGGTTATCGACTCTGTGTTCATTGATTGAATGAGATACGTATCTGTGGCGATGTCCTGAATTACAACCTGCCCCATTTCAATAAAATATGGTACGTTTTGAGCGGCAACTTCAGCAGAATTAGTCATGCTGTTTCTCAACATTTCACGCGCGGCTCTTCCAGCATAGAACCAGTCCCCAGCCAGGAGCGTTACGACTAAAAGCAGCACCAATGGGGCCAGGATATAAACCAAACGCGCTTGCAGGGTCCTTTCAACCGGAGACGGCAATAATTGACCCTCTCCACCCCAAGACTCGGTAAACGCCGTGGCGATAATCTCGGTAAATAGACCCCCTACGAATAATTCAATCGCGATGACAATGACCGCTACACCAATGTTGGTGAGCGTATATTCTAAAAGATCTTTAGTAGGGATAGGGGTAGAAACCGGTGTAATGACCAGGTAAAGCAGTGGGTAAATCAATGCCAGCATTAATGCAGCAGTAAGCGGATGCCTGATGATGCTGAACATGGTTGTTCTGTACCTTTGGTTTACAGCGAAAGAGAAAAGGATCGCTAATAAGGTCAGAATTAAGGGCGTAAACAGGTTGTGAGTATCCCACAGCGCTTGTATCAGGCCTGAGAAAAGCGCCAATCCAGCGGCAGAAAGTGGTCCAAATAGGCCTGCGGCCAGCATCCATGGAATCATCGAAAACACCATCACGGATGGGCCTTGCGGATCGAGTGGAAAGCCGGGTGGTGGTGAGATGACTCCGGGAGGAAGCCGGATGCCAACGAACAGGCTGGTCACTGGCACTAATAACGATAGAATTAGCAGTATCCCCCACCGATGGCGGTTCATTGGTTTATTGTAAATGCGCCATTTCCACAGAGCAACGACCAGAACCACTATCAGACCTAGCCAAAACAACCAGCCAAGAGTGCTGTGAAGAGGTATGATATTTGCTTCCGGCCCCAACAGTGTGGGTATGATCTCCATAAGTGTTTACAACTGCTACGATCTACAACGGTAATTAATAATAGTTCAGGATTGCCAGTGAATACCCGGCAGGCAGATTATAACCATTCAATTGTGTCCTGCGTAGCTTGTGATTCATCCGCGTAGACACCCCGCTTCTCAGATGGAAGCCCAGACGCCAGGACAAACATCGCCTCGTCGGTCATTTTACGCAGTTGATCGCGCCCGGCTCTGCGATATTCAGACCGATAACGGAAGGGAGTACCAAAAGTCACAGATATTCCAGGACCTCTCCAAGGAGCGGTGTAACGCATTGCAGGAAAGGCTTGCGAGCTTTCAATCATAATTGGAACGATAGGTACGCCGCTGCGGCTTGCAAGATATGCCACACCTTCCTTGCCTCGTTGAAGTTGGGAACCACGCGTTCCTTCAGGGGCGATGAGCACCAGTTCACCTGCATTCAGCACTTCGAAGGTTCTTTTGATTGTCTGTTTGTCTACTTCTTCCCGTCTGACAGGTATAACTTCCCATATTCTTGGGAAAATGCCTACTACAGGATAGTCGTATACTTCAATTTTTGCCAGAGGTACAATGTCACGCGGGACCGAATGTACGACAACGATCGAATCGATAAGCGCATTGTGGTTCATCATCAAAAGAGCGGGGCCTTCTTTGGGTAAATTTTCCAACCCATCCACCCGGTCCAGTTTTGCCAGTAGCGGAATACCGAGATATTTAAGCAAGAATCGCAGGACCCCCCGCCTTCGTGCCAACTTAGCGTGGTCGTAGGGCTCTGGTGTCCTGGTCTTTTTCTTCTCAAGACTATTAACTACCATTCATTTGCTCCGTCTGATCTGAATATACTCCCCGATATTCCATCGGCAGTTGATGAGCCAGTGTAAGCATGATTTTAAGGGTGCCGGCGTCTATAGCCGCACGCCGGTTCTCTCCAATATCTAGGCGGAACATGGGTCCGATGGTCATGGTAACTTTGGTGCGGCGAAACCTGATTAAGTTCTTGTACACACGAGCATTTTCAGTGCAAGTAAACGTGATCGGCACCAGTGGAACGTCCGCTTTTAGGGCTAGATAAGCCGCCCCATGGGTGCCTTCTTCTAACCCCCCGATTAAAGACTCGCGTCCTTCGGGGGCGATACCGATCATGCGTCCTACTGATAAACCCTGGATGGCGGCGCGAATTGTATTTCGATCGGGCTGCCCACGATGAACCCAGATTACTCCATAGCTGTTCATTAGTTGACCCAGGATCGGGATATCATGCAGTTCGGCTTTTAATATGACATCAATATCCAGTCTTGGGGAGAATGCCCAGCCTAATAAAGGGTCAATGTCTCCGAGGTGGTTTGAAACAACGATCGCTGGTCCCGTGTTGGGAACATTTTCCAGACCAGATAATTCAAGCTGGATAAAAATTCTGGCAAGCTGCCGCAAGCTCCAAGAAAAAAATTTACGAAACCGCCAGCGACTTGCGGTGAGTTCCGGCAGGCGAGTGATCTCGGAACGTATGGTTTCAGCACGCGGTTTTGGTGGTGCGGTCTTCGGCTCTGAATCGTTGGTATCATTCATTCAGTGAAGACTCCTGATTTCACTTCATCCCAATCTTGGATCTACGTGTCTGCGCTTGACATCCTCAATATGTTTAATACCAGTTCGAGTACTTGCTCGGCGTTCAATTCATCTGAATCAAGAACGATAGCATCATTTGCTGGACGAAGTGGGGCTACCTGTCTGGTTGAGTCAATCTTGTCTCGTTTCTTAATTGTATCAAGAATGTCCGCAAACAGGACATCTTCTCCCCGTGTTCGTGCTTCTTCGTAACGTCTTCTTGCCCGTTCTTCGGGCGAAGCATCCAGATATAATTTAACCTCGGCTTCTGGCAGCACAACCGTCCCAATGTCGCGTCCGACCATTACGATGTTACCACGCAGACCAATCCGTCGTTGTTGGGTGGTCAATGCCTGCCTCACACCTGGGTAAGCCGAGACTTGAGAAACATTCCTGTCGACCTGGGGTTTACGTATCTGCCATGTGATGTCCTTTCCGTCAGCCAGAATGTCACAGTTCCTTCCGTCTGGCTCGGATGGTGGACGGACGTCGATAATTGTCCGGTCAGCGATGCCGGTTATCGCAGACTCATCCTTGATAGTAATACCCACATCCAGGGCAACCCACGTCACAGCTCGGTACATCACACCGGTGTCAAAAAATAAATAGTCCAGTTCATCCGCTAACCGTTTTCCCAGCGTGGATTTTCCTGAGGCTGCAGGGCCGTCGATGGCGATTGTTTTGGGGATAGGCATACGTATCAATTACGCTTCATGAAATAGTTAATCAAAGTTAGTGAGAATTCATCTTTCACCTTCGATGATCGGATCTTCAGGGTTGGCTTGGAAATATGGGTCATCCGAAGCTGGTAACACAGCGTCTAGAGACATCGAAGTATCGGAGAAAAGATCGCTTCGCGACCACATGATAATTTTCTCATTAATTATGGGTGCTTCCCGGAAGGTGAACCAGCGGGAGATATTAAATGGTAGGGCACCGGTCCAACCTGGGTTTGACCACCAAACGAAGTCCTCACCCCGGTATGAGGCCGACAGAGAAGGTGGTTCATCCCCTTCGTGTGTGAAAACAATGGATGGGAGTTCTTCTATCCTGAGCTGCGATACAAATCTGACTTGTGGAAATCTTCGCAACACCCATCTCATTGATGGGGAATCGACGGTTGAGACGATATCGATCTGTTCGGCAAAGCCGGTGTTCCAGGTCGATATTTCATAAAGCACTTTATTCATCAATTGGGACTGACTGGGTGCAGGAATCGGACTCCAAAGCTCCTGTGGCTGGTTATGGTGGGTTTGGGCGGAGTCCCATAAGACAGACACTGAATACAAACACAATGCCGCACTCACTCCCAGGATCAACCCGGAACGGCTGATATCCCATGACCAGCCCAGTGCAATCAGCAGTGTGGTAAGCCCTGCCAGCAGCAGAATGCCCAACAAAATAACGAGCTGCATGCTCACCGCCGGGAGACCAGCCGCTGCTCTAGTGGTGGATGCGATCGTGTACCAGAGTAAACCCCCGAGGACGAGGATAAAGATGGCCTGGACCACGGAGATCATATTAACTGGTTTCTGAAGAATATAATTCGATAAACCATTGGCTGCAAGTACCCACAGCGGCACCAAAACCCAGATCAGATAGTATACCTGTCGACCTGGATATAACAGCAGCAGTCCCAGGGCAATAACAGCCCATGCAATTAAAAATATAGCCACTGTTCTGTCATTTTGAATGCTTAAGTTATTGCGTGCGAATAGAGATCGCATGATGAATACCAGGAAGAACACGATTGCCAGCATTTCATATACCAGCAGTGCGGCCAGGACACGCGAAGCAGGGACGCCAGATGGCCTGGCCCAACCTTCCAGAAAGGCGGTCAAACTTCCGAACGAGGCTCCTAATCCTTGGGGGAAGATTAAGAAGAGAGTTCCAACTACGAGTACTGCAGCCCCAGCGGCGATCAGGAATTGTCGCAAATCGTCTCTACTAAGAGAGGATGAAGGCTCATTATTACCGTTTGCAGTGAAATCCTGCTCAAGAGAAACCTTTTCCTGAGGTGGCACAAGTGTTTGTTGTCTTGTTTTAGTGACAAGTCTCACCACAATCCATGCCAGGACCAGGACCAAAGCTCCGAATATTATGGTTGGTCCAGATAAGAACGCCAATCCCGCACATATACCCGCCAGGACTGGTCGGCGTACATACCACAGAGCGAGAGCCAACGTACTGAATGCCAATCCCATCATTGGACCACCAGCCAGCCTTGAGACGGTCACCAGTCCGGGGGCCAGGGCCAATCCAAATGCAAGGATCACTGCTGCAGAGCGTCCCATTCTCCACCCAGAATTTTCCGGATCTTTCGTTGGTCGTGAAAGTAAAAATGGCAAGAAAACCAATAATGAACCCGCAATTGCGGGCCAGATTCGGGCCAGGAAATTTGAACTTTCGAACAACGCGAATAGCGCACCTGTCAGGATTACATAACCGGGATAGGCTCCAATAGTCAATTGGCTCTTCGGTAAATTAGCTTTAGCGATGTTTAATGCTTGCAGAGCCCAATCGGCTTCAGAATCTGATAGCGGAGCACTTCCCAGATTATAAAAACGTATACTAATCGCCAGGATGAGCGCGAGTAGATAGAGTAATATTTCGAAGTTTAGCCAACGTCGTACATTCATATGGTGAATCTAATAATCAATACCAGGAACTTCGTATATTCTCACCTGCCCATTTGCGAATACCTGATTGAAGGACAGTTCGAATTTTGATTCTATGATGCCCGTAGGGCAGGAACCCTGATTCGGCTTATAAGTTGAATGTTCCAGTAAGCCAACAAAGACATAACGGATATTATACCTGTCGATTATCTCTATCGCTTCTTCAATATTCCGGGAACAATACAATCGCTCGATGTCTGGCTGGCGGCTTCCCATCTCTTCGCTGCCACCACGCCACTGGCTTTCGTGACCCGTCCAACCTAGTACGGCCGGCATTCCGCTTAGAGCAGAGACTCGCGCATATCCTGGAGGCCACTGGTAGCTGCCTCCGGTTGGGCTGACTGCTTCCACTACCACACCTGGGGCTGCCGATTGCAGCCAGGTGATAGCTTCCATCTCTTCAGGGGACCTGCTGTCTAAGTAAGCGGTACCGTTTAAAGTCCAGCCATTGTTAGGCTGAAAGGCGTTGGTCTTGTTCCACATTCCCAGGATGGGGTAGACGACGCTCATCCCTAATAGGATGACAAGACCCACTCGATATATAAACGACCAGGGACGCTGCAGCGTATGTAACAGGAAGGCGGTGCCGTAAGCGGCTGCCAGACTCCAAACCAACCACACCTCGTAGTAAAACTTAAAGATCGTGTTCATGCGCCATCCGAATTGATCGCGCAAGTAGACGAACTCGACCCCCAATATTAACACTGCGCCAATCGATATGAGCAGCAACACGAATGCATCGGTTTTGTGGAGCAAAGAGCTACGTGATTCAGGGTTTGCATCATTTTCAGTCTCTTTCCTGGCCAACAAACGCAGCAGCAGTCCGAGCACGGCAACGAGCAGCAAGAGCAGAGTAATCCAGCCTCCAGGATTGACAAATCTCCGGATTAGAGCCTCTTTAAATAAGACCTGGCTGTTTGGTGCTCCCAAGAAATTGAGATAGTAGTTTCCAACCTCGATCCCTTCAATCTCCGGCAAGTTGACAATAATAATGCCCAGGATGAAGGATACTGCCCACATTCCCAGGATGAAAGCGATCGTATAGATGAAAGCCCTTTTCAATTCTGATTTAACTGGTTTTTGGCGCCACAGGTATAACAAGAACAGGAAAATTGGTAGCAGGAGAGGTGCAAACATTACCCACAGATGTGCTCCGCGAGTCGGGAAGATCAAGTTTGGCAAGGGTCCTCCCGCCTGGGATGAGAAACTGATAAAAAATGGCAGGTAGAGAATTAGGCTGAGGACACCGATAACCAAGCCCATCAGGATAAAGTCCTTGATAAAATTCGATACTGTTGGGTTTTTATACTGGTATACCTTACCCAACGCATATGCACCGGCAACCAGAGCCAGCGCATACAGGATGTCCCAAATATTGAGAAAAGCCATACCCCCGACGATGATCCCGGTTAATAATAAATTGGGGACGTTGATATCGAGCGAAGCAACGATTTCAACGCTCTCTAACTCGTTACTTGTGAATATACGTAACCCGTTTTGAGCGATTTCTGGGCTTATGAACCAGGCGCCTGACCCAGCAAGCACCAGGCCAATGACACCGATGGCAGCATAGCTGATGCTCAAGGAGATAATGCCGCTTATTAACAACGCTACGCTGACAATAGTGGCTGCTATCAGGACCCAGACGATGGTGCGATAATTAAAACGCAGGCGGTATTGGTTATGGTTGGCTGTAGAATTTATGATGAAAGTATTCAACGCCAGCGCGAGAACCAGTATGGCAAAGGGTATCGTGATCACATGTGGATGCAGATCTCCTAACAGGAAGGAGAAAGCTGGAAACTCATCGATGATTTCCAATGGGCTGTTTAGAAAGTTGTAATCCTGGATGACACGGGAAGCTCGCCACCACCACCAGAACTTAGCAGGTATCCAGGATAAGGGTTCTACAGGAGGCAGATTGAGATCTTTGATATCCAGCCAGGTCCAGAAACCCGATGCATACACTCCGTTAGCATCTTTCACCCAAAATATACCGCGAGAGTGTAAGGTGTGTAAAAATCCTTCCAGGTTGCTCACGATGAGCAAGAAGAGAGGTCCCAGAAAAGCATAAAACTTAGTAAGGGAGGAGATCCTTTGGAACCGGAGTTTCAATAAATCATAAACCAGTCCATAAGCTCCAGCGGCGCTGAGAGCAAACACCATCGAAATTCCCAGGTTGAAAGCATAATTCCCTGGAGTGCCGGTAATTTTGGCCGTCATTGCCACCAACACATATCCAAAATAATAGTATGAGATCGCGTAACCGGACAGCCATGGATCATGAGGTGGGAAGGTGGGTGAGTTAAGGATGGCATTGATGAACGCCAGCTCCATCGGCTTTTCGGTGCCATCGATTTCGGGGTTGGCAGCACGTATGAATGCCATGAGTAAAAACGCAGCCAGGAACAGGATTTCTACCGTAATTACCATCCCACGCTGAGATCCCCACCAGTCTCTTATCTGGCTCCGATTTATGCCCCGCAGACCCCAGACACTGAGCAAAATTACCACTCCCAGGGCGAATAAGATACTGCCTGTATCATTATATAAAGCACCCAGCGAAGCAAGCATCCAAAATGTAAATCCCCACAGCAGTAAACCCAATATGCGGCTGAAAGCGTATCCCCTTTCCGGTAAGGTGGGAAACATACGGTAAGCCAGGGGGAAAGTCAACCAGCCAACCAGAGATATCAGCAGATACCAGAATAAAAGAAAGATAATCGAGTCTAAATCAATCATGATGCCATTTTGAAACCCGCGGAGCAGTGACTATACTTATAGTACCTTGTATATTACTGTATCGCCATCGCGGTAAACTTCGATCCATAAAGTGCCGTTTTGTTCGTCGAACTTATCCAGCCCGGGTCCATTATAGTGACCGCGCTCTTGCTGTCCTAAGATGATGTACTTTACATCGTATTTAACCAAAAAGTCACTCGCACGCTGAGTGTCGATGGTGGTATAGAATTCATCGACTTCAAAGATGCGTTCGGTTATCCAACTTCCAGGAAGGATGGCGCGCTGCTGTTGCTGGTGCCATTCCCATCCGACCACACTGGGCAGACCTGTGTATATTGAGATGCGTGAACCCCACCGGTAAAGGTTGCGCAAATTGGCTTCGACGATTACGGGTGAACCTGAAACGTTCTCCTGCAGCCATCGGATGGCGCCGTAGTCCTGGCTCAAATCCATGGTCCCCCAAATTTCTGTGTAAGTGGCGTACTGCATGTAGGCCATCCCATCCAGTGTATGGGGAGCATCGATTGTCATCCGGTCCTGAATCTTTGCCCGTCCGGCCATGAGGGGATAAAGGGCAGTACCGGCAACCAGGATGATCAGAACCACCTGCCAAATAGTGCGCCAGCCTATCGACCAACGGGACAGGTTTTTCAAACTCCAGCCGAAGGCCGCGGCCGCACTAACGGAGAGCAGAGTCCACACCTGCAGGTAGAACTTGAAGACCGTGTTCATGCGGGCAACATCGCCTCTAAGAACGATAACTTCGACCATCAGGGTGAGCACTAAACCGGTGCCTATCATAAATAGTACGAAGCGTTTGGCGTCCGGTTGGCCAGGTCTGATCAGCAGTACGCCAGCCCAGGCTGCCATAGGCAGCGCCAACCAGGCCACGTTGACCCCATTGCCGAACGGGAGACCTTTCAACTCAGGCAGGTTGATGCCCAACGCAATCGTAACGAATACCAGGAGCACAAGAACCACCCAGATTAGTTCCCGGAAAGGTTCGAGTTTTCGTAGGGCGGAAACGCGTGTGTTCGCCATCCATTCTATGGTTTCCCAAACCATCCAGGAGACAATAATGAATAAAAACAATCCCCAATGCAGTAAATAAGCATGCAGAGGTGTGCGTGTACCCTGCCACAGCTCAATTTTTGAATAACCGAGCGCGTACCACTGCGCGTAGGGCTGGTAAAGTAGAAATGACAATCCGACCAGTATCAGTACGCCACCAGCAGCGGTGATGGTCTTGAGCACCCACACGGGCAGCTTTTGCAGGGCGGGTAACTTATCCAATAAATTTTGGGAAGGTGTGTAATAACGATAAATAGCGTAACCAAGAGCTATCGCACTCAGGACAAGATAGGGATAAAAGTCCCATGTGTTTGTTGGACGCAATGCACCAACAGCCAGCCCACCCAACAGGAGACCAATTATGACACCAATTCTGCCATGCCAACGACCCCTGGCCAGGATAACCGATAGTGCGAAGCTGATAACCAGCAGCGCTATGGGTAAGGCAAACAAATGAGCGTGCGGATCAGCGTACAGTACCGTAAAGATCGGAAACTCTGTAATGGGTTCAATTTCACCGGACGCTGGAATGATCCTGCTCGGCAGCCAATACCAATCACCTAGACTGTATTGTAAAGAAGCACCGGAAGCGGAATCGATGAAGCCCTGGATGGTCCAAACCAGGCGCGTGAAAAAACCTGCATCTTCAAATACGCCACCCGGGGCAACGAGCCTTTGATAACCAAGCACGAACATTTTGACAGTGCCCAGGTTGCCAAGCACGGCCATGCCCAAGGCTGCTGTGATGCCAGTCACGTAAGGCAGCGTTGAATATTTCGACGTGGTTGTCGAAGTTTCCTCGTCGACAGAAACCTTTTTAGGTATCGTTGCACTGACCAGATTCCAGGCGACTGAAAACGCTCCGATAGCAATCAGGCTGAAGAGCGTCGGTATGATGAAGTTATAGGCAATCGAAGGTACGATTCCAAGCCACTTGACCAGTACTCCGACCAGCATAAATCCGTAGTAATAATAATTCAGGTATCCACCCGCTAACCAGGGATCGAATGGCGGAAAGCTTGTGCTTTTCAGTACGGCGTTCAGGTAGGCGAAGTCCATCGGTTTTTCGCCACCCTTCCAGGGATGCCACAGGTCTGGATTGCCATAGCGGATGAGCAGGTCGATGAGGAAGAAAGCCAGCACAAGTCCTTCGACGATCAAGAAGTAGCGTCGACGAGAACGCCACTCCTCGCG